>ENA-OPWW01000155-OPWW01000155.1-human-gut-metagenome-genome-assembly--contig:-NODE-155-length-44799-cov-4.730064_pt1 | contig 44799 bp, 67 predicted proteins | sample MGYA00241513_ERZ502018 | MGnify/ENA primary metagenome ERZ502018 (study PRJEB25962, sample SAMEA2042987) | human gut metagenome | biome: human gut; feature: human-associated habitat; material: faeces...
GACGAGCCGATCTTCGCGTAGTCACCGGACGAGCCGATCTGCGCGTAGTCACCGGACGAGCCGATCTTCGCGGAGTCACCGGACGAGCCGATCTGCGCGGAGTAACCGGACGAGCCGTCAAATTTTGTGCGCTCGATCGTAAAATCAATGCATGCTTTAATAAAATCTTTAAAGCCAAGCTTAGCTCCGATATGAATTTTATTTGTTGCCCGCTTTTCTCCGTCATTCCATACCTGCCCCAATGCTTCTACTTCCGCAAATTCAGAAAAATTTCCGTTGCCATCCACGAGGTCGTAATGGTTCAGAACCTCCCACGGGTCCTCGCAGAAGTGCATAACGCCTTTATGGCAGCATCCCACACCGTGCTCCTCATACGTCGTGTTTTCCTCGTACTGCTTCCCTCTGCAGGAAAAATCTTTCTCGAATCCTTTAAATCCTTTCATTCCCATTGCCTTTTCTCCTTTCATGTGCTATGATGATGTTGTCTTTTTACAGATGCCCTTCGTCTCTCCGGAGGGCATTTTTACATTCTCAACCACATCTGGAACACTCTGTCTTTCTTCTTTTCCGCCTTTTCGGCTTCTGTTTTCTTTCTCTTCTCCTCCGCGTCAACCGCCAGAAAAGCAAGATATCCGAGAATCATCAGCGAAAAGCACCAGAAGAACCCGCCCCAATTGATATTGCTGATGGCCACGAGTGCCGTAACCCACAGAATCACTTCTGCTGCTACAATTTTTTTCTTCAATGCTTCGCCCTCCATTTCTCCAGCTCCACTGTGTCGAACACAAGCGGGCTGTTTTTCTTCATCGGGTTGATTTTCCTCACAACCCCCGCCGGTGCGTATTTCTCGGCGCGTTCAAGTACCGCTTCGCCCAATAACGGGTTTTTCAGCTTAAGCAGCTCCGATTTCCGCATATACCTCGCCGGATATCGAATCCGGTTTTCTTCTGTTTTCTCTCTGATCCTTACCTCTCGTCCCAGAAACATAAAGAGCATCTTTTCCGCTTCTGCTTTCGTAATTTCTTCCATCCGGGGAACCTCCTTACTACATCACTAACACGGCCGCCACAACCGTAATCAGCACCACGAAAGTTACCAGCCAAGCGCCGAACCAGAATTTTGCTCTTATTCTGGCTTCTCGTATCACGCTGACTGCGAATCCTTCCGCCTGCTCCCATGTCGTTTCTTCCATGTTCCTCCTTACTCGATTCGTTCCCACTGGAAGCGGCCTTTCCCTGAGTTTCTCCACTGTCCAAGACCTCTGAGCACTCCGTAATCAAGCCACTCTGTCACGGCTCCCGCCAGTCCATCCGTCAAGCACTGCACGGTGAACTCGATCCACGCCCCCGCCGGGATGCTCTCACTGTTTGCCAACGCCACGCGCTCGCCCTGCGGTGTCTGTCCTCTCAGCGGTCGCTCGCAGTTTCCGATCTCCCCGTCGAAATGAATTGGGATCTGACGCTCTTTTACGAAGATCAGACCGTCAATCTCTTTCTTGTAAGCTTTAATTTTCGAGCTTTTCGTGTTCGGGACTTTGCGCAGCATTCCGGCCGCATCTTTGAAAAATCCCTTGATCTGGTAGTCCCAATAGATCGGCACGCCATCTTTGTTTCTCGGGAATACGGTCATTGCTTTCTCGATCGTCTCCTCAACGCCTACTGCTTCGACCTCTTCCTTCTTGCTCGGCGCATTCGGTGCCAGAGACGCAATATAGGTCTTGTGGATCTCCTTATCTGCCGCCGCTGTTCCAAGAATCTCTTCGGTGAATGTTAATCTTACTTTGATTTCCTGCATGTTGCTTTCTCCTTTTCGTTTTTATTTTTTGATTTCGGCGCTCTGCCCTCTTCGCTGCTCACCTGCGTATCAATCCGCCGCACTTCATTTCCTTTGCTTGTCCACTCTAATCGATGAATCGCCTTGTTATGCCGTTGCTCATCCTGGCTTCCAGTGCTATTCCCTTGCGTCGCATCTCATATCCTTTGCTCCGACCTGCGATTCCTTTCCGTAGCATTCCGGTTCGTTGGCTCGCTGTACCATGCCCTCGCTCAGCTCTACTGTTCGGCGCCATTCCATGGCTTTTCGTTGCCCAGTATTTCGTAGCAGTTCGTAGCTCTTCCTTTGCATTTCTATGCTCGTCACTTCTTTGCCTTGCCCTCGCATTTCAATTCTCCGCTGCGCTTTTCCTTAGCATTGCCATCTCTGCTATGCCCTCGCGGTGAGAATTTTGTTGACGAAATATCTCTGCCCTTTCCCCGTTACTTTCGGGGTGCGGCTGATCCGAACATTTCCGTTCGGCTGGGTTATGGTTGACTCCTTGATCTCCATTACGCCGAGATCCATGCTCTTCTGCGTCGGCATGTTGTAGCTGGCTCCGTCCTTCCGGATCAGATAACCGTTTTCCCGCATCCACTGGAAGAGCCGCTTCTCGCCGATGTCAACCCCGTTCTGCTTAATCAGCTTTGCAAGGTCGCCGATCAGAATTGACGTTTTGCTTGCGCTCACCGCGTCCGCGAAAATCTCTTTCGGTCGCATCCGTTCAATCGTCCGGTTCTGCTCCTCAATGGTTTTCTGCGCTTCGAGGACTGCCAGAGCCAGTAACTCCTTTCCCTGCGGTGCTGTCTGCTGATACCCGCCGGTTTTCCGGATCGCTGGGAGAACCTCGGCCGTCACCCAGCGTTTGAATTGTTTTGCGCTCTCCAGCTTGCTACCGAAGATCAGCGCATACAGCCCGGACTCGTTGATGAATGTAAGCCCTCTGTTTGGGAAATCCTCTAATGTCGCGATTTGCGACTTTAGGAAAAGCCGTGCATCTTCTCTCGCTACGTGCTTTGCAATCGCATCCCGCGAGTTTCTGTAACCCAATGCGGTTGTGATGTCAGTAGCATTGAACCACGGTTCGCCGTCAATATTCACCGCCCGGATCGCTCCGAACTGGTCTGAGTAGAATCCTTTCAACTCGTTCATGATTTCACCTTCTTTCTGTGGTCAAGAAAAAGCTATTTTGCTTACCGAGCAGCGCTTGCGATGCTCAATATGTTTTATATCTTATTCTTATTCTCTTTCTTATTCTTATTCTAGGGGCGTTACTGTGACGCTACGTCTCTGTTAGCGTAACGTTATGATAACGTTACTAAGCAAATTGCAATGACCCTGTTTGCGTTTTGCTGTTCAATATTTCTCGTTCCAATGCCGGATGCGTCGGTAAAGTTCATCTGCCGCAGCGACTTTTTCAAGTTCTTCTTTGGTGATCGGCCGCGGCTCTCCGGCTTCCAGTTTTTCGATTTTCTTTTCCAGATCTGCGATTTTTCCGAACAGCTTTGCACTTGCATACTCTTCACTTTCCAGATCGTCCGCCAGATGTGGTAACGAAAGTAATGTTTTCAAGATTCCCATAGTCTTTACACCTTTCGTGTGCTATACTCCATTTGAAAGGAGCTACTAAATTATGCAAATACCAGATTATTCACACCTTGAACTTTCCCTTTATCAAAAATTCATTGTCCGAACCCTGCCAATATTAAAGAGTTCGATTTTTTATCGTAAAAAATCTATATCTCTTCTCTGCCAGTACGAACTGATACATCGTGTACCTCGAATTTTATTCGGTCATTACGTCTATGAGCCAACCGATTTTGGAAAAATGTATTTTCGATACAAAAGGAAAGATCATCTGCGTTTTTTGATCCCTACCACCATTTCAATAATTGCATTGCTTGAAGCATATGATGTGCTAACCATTCCATTTCTTCGCGACACATTACAAGCAATAGGCACACTACTGAAAAGTACATTGGGAAGTCTGGGTGTTTTTCACTGAACGTTTTTCGCGGTGTGAAAAGCCACCAGTTAATAAATCTTTTTAAGAGTTTCATGTTCCCTCCTTATGTTTTCTGTAACCGGGCTTTGTCCGCTTCGGCTTTGTCTCGGAACGCTGTAGCGTAAACCAAAACCAGTTTTAGATCATCATGGCTAAGCTCCGTAAGCGCCCTTATTCCATGTTCAAAAAAAGTTGCTTCCTCATCTTCCTCTGGAATTGTTGTGAAATCAGCAAGTCCAGCAAGATAGCCAAGGTCAAAATCGTTCATATAATACAGTTTGGAAATTACATTTAGCATGATTTTCTCTTTGTGCAAATCTTTTTCTTTTCGATGGAGTCTCGGGTCTTTAGTTTTTAAAACCTCTACAGCTTTTTCAAACGGAACCGAAAAATACTCTCGTCCATCTGCGTCATCACATCTGTTCTCTGCAAAGAAATCATGCATCTCTTTTTCAAGAGAAAAAGCATTTTCTAAAGGCTCCGTTGAAAAAGTTCTTTTTACTTCGTATGGAATTTCCTGCGATCTTCGTTTTACATTGGATGAAACACCAATTTTCACAAAGTCTCCGCAATCCATCACATAGACCACCTTGTTCAAATTCGCTCCTCCAATTCAATTTAATTGGATTTATCTGGTACAAAAATAAAATCCATCGGAATACCAGATAATTCACTCATTTTTCTAAGCTGAGAAAGAGTAGGTTCTGTTTTTCCTTTCTCCCAATTAAGAACTGTAGAATTGGAAACACCAAACTCTTTTGCCCAAGCTTTCTGGGTATAGCGTGCATTAACGCGAACCGCCTCAAGTGAAATCTTCGGCATATATTTTCCTCCTTCCTGTCTTGTTGGTTATATCATAATCCAATTTGTTTGGATTGTCAACACCTAAATCCAAAATAATTGGATTTAGTATTGAATTTTTTATGAAAGTGATGTATTCTATAGAGGAAGGAGGTGAGAACCCGTTGACAGATGAAGAGCAGAAACAAATTTTTGCGAAAAATCTCAATCGTTACATTGCCTTGTCTCAAAAAATGCAGAAAGATGTTGCTAAAGACCTTGGAGTAAACGTAACAACATTTAATATGTGGTGTACAGGAAAAGCAATGCCTGGTACTGGAAAAATACGAGCGTTGGCTGATTATTTCAGAATAGGAATGACTGATCTTACAGACCTTAAGGAAGAAAAAGAAATTGATGCTGAATACGCCGATGTGGCAATGAAAATAGGACTTAACGATAGCAGATTTAAAAGAATCGTTCTTTATTACGACAAGCTAAGCCCAGAGAAAAAAGATTTGCTTTGTGATTTTTTTGAAAAATTCGTTATGTGACACAAAAAGAGCGGGGATCACTCCCCCGCTCTTTCTTCTTTGTATCCTCTTCTGACGAACCAATAGATAAGTTCAATCATCTTTTCACTTTTTATTTGCTCAATCATCTGTTTTATTTCTTTCTTTTTGTCTTCCGGTTGTTCATCTCTCATGATTATGTACCTCCCTGACAGTCTCAATCAAAATAGTGATACCACGATTATAGAACATTCGTTCGAGGATGTCAACCGTGCGCCACGTATCTGCCTATTTCGATATACAGAATCTCTAATTTTTCAACTTTTTTCTCCCCCCTTATTGACAGTTTTTAAAAATATGATAAAATTCTCTGTATAACATCTTTATACTTATATTACACCGGATACCGCACAAGATGTTGACGTAATTTCATGTGTGCTTGCTCTTTTGCTTGATAATTTTCGTCAGAATCTTGATACAAAGGGGGAATTTAAGGTGACTACAAAGAAAGAGATGTTAGATATATTTGCGGAAAATCTGGAAAAAGAGCGCATAAAGCTCGGGTATACTCAAAGTGACTTCGCTAAAAAGCTGGGAATTTCGGCATCTTCTTACCGGAACATCATTTCCCGCCGCGTGGACACGTTCAGTATCATGCTTGCGCCGAAACTCTATGAGCTGACAGGAAGATTCTTATACGAGATGTTTGGGCAACGCAGTATCGAGATTGAAGTGCTGAATAAATTCCGCAAATTAACAGATCGGCAGAAAGCCTACATAACCGCCAAAATAGAATTCGAGCTTGAGATGAAAGCCAAAGAAGAAGATCCTGCGAACATGTTGGATGTCCTGCTTCTGACAGGAAACATGGAAGATGGGATGGTTCTGGATTCCGCACATGAAGAGCATGTGTATTGCCCGGAATATATCAAGAAATACGGAGAGCGGCTGCACTGTGGCATCCGGATAACATCGAACCACTTACATCCCGTATATATCAAGGGTGATATCATCGGAATCTCGAAGCGGCCGCCCAGGGACGGTGATACATGCGTCCTGGTCAATAAAAAGAACGGGCGGGCGTACATCCGTAAATTTATCCAGTCGGAACCGTGCAGAATGGAGCCGATAAACGGGTATGGGGATATCATAACCATAGATCACAACAACCCGGACGAGATAAGGGAATGGGTTATATTTGGCGTGGTTATCACGGTTCTGCGCAGATAGGGGGAGTCAATATGGCAGAGACAAAATATTGCAAACATTGCGGACAGGTTATTGACGCGGATTGTGTCGTGTGTCCGAAGTGTGGAAAGCAGGTTGAGGATCTTAAAACAGATCAGAAGAACGTTATTATTAATAACAACAACAGTAGCAGCGCATCCTCTTCTGCTTCATCAGCAGCGGTGGCGAGTGCAAGCCAAGGAGTATACGTCACAGGAAAGCCAAAAAATAAATGGGTTGCTTTCTTCCTGTGCCTTTTTACTTTATGCGGACACAAATTCTACGAAGGAAAATTCGGAATGGGTATCCTGTACCTCTGTACCCTGGGGATTTTTGGAATCGGCTGGATTATCGACCTGTTTACGATTCTAGGAAAACCGAATCCGTATTATGTATAGATAATAAAAAATGGCCTAACAGACTGTGGCGCAATCTGTTAGGCCTTTCATAAGAGGTTACTCCCCGGAAGGAATAATCTAATGAACATGATTATGTTATCACACTTCCGGCGGCTTCGCAAGTGGAACGGGAAAATTTTCGATTTTTTTCGACTATTTTTTCCCGTCTGTTTGCGGCCGCTTTTTTGCACCCATTTTGCGCCGTCTCTGTGGCTTTTCCAGCCACTAAACGAAAGGAGCCTATAGATGGCAAAGGCGAAATATACAAAGCAAAAGAACGGGTATTTTCAAGCCCGTGTGTGGGATGGAAGTTATGTTGATGGGAAAAAGCACTATATTACGATCCGATCGAAGAAAAGCAGTAAGGATCTGGAAACAAAGGTGGCAGCCTACAACGACAAGATTAAGAACCTCGAAACCGTCCGAGACAAGAACATCCTGTTCCTGGACTACGCCGGGCGGTGGCTGACAGTCTACAAAGCCGAAGCGACGAACAACACGAAGCGGATGTACCGGAACATCATCGAAAAGCATCTGCGGCAGATGGACGGCGTGCGGCTCTGCGATGTCCTGCCGATCCACTACCAGACAGTCCTTAACGACGCGGCCGGAAAGAAACGCATCCAGCAGCAGATACAGCTTACATTCTCGCAGATCATGAAGGCCGCGGTGCATGACCGATTATATCCCGCCAACCTGCTGGAGGATCTCAAGGACGTGATGAAGCCGATCGACTACAAGGCGGATGAGAAACGACCGTTAACCGAAAACGAAAAAAACGCCATGGTGAAAGCAGAGTTATCCCCATCTGATCGGATTTTTGTGGATATCTTATACTGCACGGGGCTACGATGTGGAGAAGTTCTTGCTCTCACACGGTTTGATATTGATTTTTCCGAAAAGGTCATCAACGTGAATAAATCAATCGAGTTCGATGATGCCGGAAAACCGAGCATCAAAGAACCGAAATCGAAGAACGGATTCCGGCAGGTTCCAATTCCGCCGCAGCTCTATACGTCGCTGGAAAGCTACGTGCGGTTCTGTATCAAGGGAACACTTCTGTTTTCCATGCAGGACGGCAAAATGGTGTCTAAATCCTCTTACCGCCGGAAGTGGGAAAGAATCATAAAGGAAATGAACAGAGTCGCTGAAAAGCCCGTCTGCGGACTCACAGCCCATATTTTCCGCCACAACTATTGTACGTCGCTCTGCTACCAGATCCCGCGTATCTCGATCAAGAATATTGCGTCTCTCCTGGGGGATGACGAAGCAATGGTTTTGAGGATTTATAATCACATCATGCTGGAAAAAGAGGATACCGCCGGAGCGGTGGAAGCTGCTCTTTCCATGTGATACGAGGTGACACGAAAATGACACATTTACATTCCTCTACATTCCTCTACAATGCCTTACTTTGATTTTCCGATAATTTCATTCCGGCAACGTAAAAAGGCTGAAAACCCTAGTAAAATCAAGGGTTTCCAGCCTTTTCAATTAGTGAAGCATCGGGGATTCGAACCCCGGACAACTTGATTAAAAGTCAAGTATCCTTACCGCATAAAATGCCCGAAAATACGCCATTTTCCAACAATCCCATGACACGAAAATGACACATTTGATATTAACACACAGTGACCAGTGTGTCAAATAAAAAAAGCCGTGCCATTTCGACACGACTCTTTTTTTTATTCGTAAAACACGATATCGGCGCCCGCATCGCCCTCATACTCTTCTGCGGCCTCCTCCGCCTCTTCGTAAGTTTCGACTTTTGCTATCGTTTTCCGCGTTTCTTTGTCGACTACAAAAATTTCCATTGGAGTGAATTTCCAAATATCACCGCCTCCGATCCATTCGTCATCTTCGTCGTATTCGTTTTCCTGGATCGAAAACTCTTCTACCGTGAAGAGGCTTCCGGATGTTTGCACATCCGTTTTGTATTTTTTCAATTCCTTTTCGGCTTCCTCTTTGGTTCCGAATGAAGCAATTTTTTCCGGATCCACATCGTACATCGTGCATCCTTCCTTGATTTCATCCCTTTCTTTCCAGCTGATTTCTGCTGTTGTTTTTACGATTTCAAATTTTTTCATTTTCTTATCTCCTTTTTTCTCTTTACTATTTTTTAAGTCATTGTCGATCAGTTCATTTATATACTGATTAACGCTTTTTCCTTTTTGTGCAGCCCTACTTTTAATAACTTGTTTGCTTCCCGCCGGTACAACCAAATTTATCCGATCGTATTTCTTCTTTATATAATTGTTGATATATTCAATTTGATTAAATTCTTTTGTTTCTCTCATAATTACCGCCTTTACATCAAAGAGTCAAGCGCCGCAGCGTCTCTGCTATTGAAATATTTCTTTCATCAATTATTATTTCGTTTCTATGGTTATAATATATCACATATTGCGCAATATGTCAATACATTTTACGTAATATATTTATTTTAATTTTACCTTAAAAAATGGCAATAAAAAAAGGCGTAGGGAAAATCCCCACGCCTCTTGATATCTTTTATATTTTTTTACTGCCGATTGCACCATTCCTGCAGAGCGCGTACCATCGCTGACGGGTAGCTGATCACGCCGTCTACCGGTGTGCCGAGTTTTTTCTGGAGCGCGCGGATGGTCTGCGGTCCGAGGTATCCGTCTGCGGTCACTCCTGCCCATCTCTGCATGGCCCTGATCAGATCGGATCCGCCGGACAGCTTGCCAGACCATTCGGCCGCCGCGATGCCAGCACAGTATTTTTTGTTGCTCGTCGGCTGATCGCTGATCACGCCATCTACTCCAGTCTTAAAAATCTCCTGCAAGCGTTTGGTCAGCTCATGACCCCACACACCATCGACTGTGATCGCTTTTGAGGTGGATTCTTTGGCCGCTCCGCCATACGTGCAGAATTTTGAATGGCAGTTGATCCAGCCAGCGCCGGATAACAGCCGTCCCCAGCTTGTATTTTGGATCTCTGTTACCGTATAGCTTCCCTGATCCGTGATCATGCCAACGATACGGCTGTCTGCGTTCGGCTGCTCTCTAATATTAAGGTCGGTATTAACCTTGTAGATACCCGGCTCATATTTTCCACTTGCTGGCTGTTCGGCCGCTGCCGCGCCGCTGATCAGGCTCTTAAACCGCTCCCAATCCCCTCTCTCGATGATCTGGCTCGGGCAGTGCTTGCTACAGATATCGTAGTGGCGGTATACGCGACTTGCCGGAATACCAGTCTCCCGCATGATCTCTTTGACGACCGCTACCGTGTTCTGAAACGCTTTTTCGTAATTATATCCCGCCTGCACGCACATCTCAACGCCGATGCTGCTACGGTTGCCGTAGCGTCCAAACAGGTTATTACCGCCGTAATTAACCCCGACGTGCCAACACCCACGGATGTGCGGTGCCGCCTGATAGGCGGTGTCACCATCATCCACGTAATAATGGGCGGACATATTCTGAAAATTGCCGTTATACTGCGCTCGTGCGTGTGCCAGCGCGTCTGCTCCGGCGGCGAAGTTATCCGTGTTGTGGACTACGATACATTTAGGATCGTTCTCACTGTAAGTGTTCGTGTTACTGATTAATGATCTGTCAATTCTCATTTGTCGATGCTCCTTTTCCCGAAATTTCGTTTCTTAGGAACATTGTACTCTTTTTCTCACGGCTCTTTGTAGGCTTGTTAGACTACGTATCGGTGATGGCTGTATCTTACGTTTTCCTGCGTTACTTTTGCGTAGATCATCGTGGTACTGATCCGCGTATGACCGAGGAGTTTCTGCAGATCTGTCACGTCCATGCCGTGGTCTATCGCATTTGTAGCTGTGGTGTGCCGGATCAGATGAGGAAATAGCGGTCTCACGATGCCGGATCGCACGCCGATGTTGTGGATGACCTGCTCTATAGCTTGCTTTTGCAGAGCATGGTAAGGCTTACGTATTGTACAGAAAACGGCATCTGTATCGTCTTTTCTGGTAGCCCAATACTTCTGCAGAGTGTATTCTGCGCGGGCGTTAAGATAAGAAACTCGGTGTTTGAGGCCTTTTCCGAACAATCTGACTTCTTTCGTGGAGAAATCAATATCTTCTTTTTTGAGGATCGCCATTTCCGAAACACGGCATCCGGTACTGTAGAAAAACTCGATCATTGCTCTTTCTCGAAGATCAACGCACGCATCCCGTACCATTTCCATCTCGATGCCATCAAGTGGCTCTCGCGGCTTCTCCTCGTACTTAATGGCGTGGATTTTCGCACATGGGTTCTCCGGAATGTAATATTCCCGACAACACCAGTCAAGAAACGTATTGATAACGATGCGCTTAGTGTCAATGGTATGATCCGAGTTCTTCCCAACCAGCCCGTACAAATATAAGCGGATATCGTTTGCCGTGATTTTCTCAACTGGCTTGCCGACGGCGTACAAAAACTGTTCCAGATAACATTTGTAAGTTATAAGCGACTGCGGACTCATGCCCTCAATCTTTTTCGATACCATGTAGACCTTATAGCACGCTGGTAAGAGATCATCCGGAACCGCTACATCCCTGCACTTCTTTTCAATGTTGTAATCGTCCGAAAAGATCTCCAATTCGTTAAGCACAACTTTCATCTGCTCCGGTGTGAGCTTGCCGTTCAACTTTGTAATAAACTCGGTCGCAAAATCTGCCATAAAAAAACCTCCTTTTGTGGTTCACAAAGGGAGGGTATTGTGATATAATAATACACGTACCCTTTGTGGTGCAGTTTGGAACCGGGTGTGTCTTTGGTCGGATAGCCCGGTTCCTTTTTTAGTTGTGCTTACATTATACCACGTTGTTTGAAAATAGGAAGTCTTTTTTCAAAAAAGCAAGATTTAAGCAAGATTTTTAATAAATTAAATCCGCAGTCTATAGAATTATTTTAACCAAGTAATAATCCATTCACTTCGTAAGAGGACTCCAATTTGGAGTTTCCGTTAAAAGTAATTTTACCTAAATCTGAATTAATAACAATACTTGACGTATCGGTATTTGATGAAGTGAAAGAAAGTAGTTTTATAGAATATTTTGTTCCATAATTGATAACAATCGAAAAAAACACACCATTTCCAATATTACCGGAAATCAATAATAAACCAATAGCCGTGTCCGATATATTATATTTGATCGTTGCTGTTTTGTCATTTATTGTCATATTGACGTCTATTAGTTTGATTCTTGTCTTACTATTTAATTCGTTAATGGCGCCAGGGATTGTCTTATTAGTCGTATCAAGCTGAGAGATACCCTCAGACACGATTTTCTTAGCAATCCATTTCCACAGATTGCCGAAAGTAAACTTTTTATTCACTTTGGCTGGGGTGTCGTAGATGAGAGCAAGGTCGGTGTCTACCGGTTCTGTTTTTTCGGTGTAATCTGTGAATTTTGCCATATTAGTTTTCCTCCTTATTGAGCTGATTATTTTCAATATATTCATCAATTGCGGCGATATGCTTTTTCAATTCCGGGTTAACCGCGACAAAATTGCCGCGGTTATTCTGACTGATAAGGTCGCCGGAATCGTCCACCTCTGAATAGGTGTAAGCGATCCGGATGCCCTCGCCGGTTACTAATTTCGTAAAACTTGTTAAGACTTTCATTGTTTCTCCTTTCATGCTATAATTTTCGATTCCACATAATCAATATACGTCTGATATCCGATTTCGCTGTAGTCCAATTCCGGCTCTTTTTCATATGGAGTTTCGTTCTTTTCCAGTCTTTCTAGCGTGTAATCTGCCTGTTTAGCTTTCAGTTCCCATGAAAAGCTAAGATTTGGTGTTCCTTTGACCAAAAAGTAGTCTGCCGTTTTTTCCTCGATCCACAGGTCGCCGCATCCCTCTTTCTGCAAGAACACGTTATACTTGTCATTTCTCAGCACTGTTTCGCCGAAAATATCGTCAATCTGAACGTAGCACAGGCCGTTTTCGTCCGTTTCCGCTTTTCCGATGTCTCCGAAGAACGGGCTTGGCATCTCATAGCAATACTGGAGACGCTGACCGTAGTTTTCGGTATCTACAATTCTATTTTTGGTTCCAGAAGTGTAGATTCCCTCTGCGGTTACATGTGAACCTTTTCCAAGTCCATTTCCTATTGCATAAAAGCCGCCGTTTGCATCCTCTTTTCCGGCTTTCATGTATACACCATAATTCGAGAGCGAATCAGTGACAGAGGAATATCCTGAAAGATCGTCCGTGTAACACATTCCGAAGTGTCCGCTTGTCCACGTGCTGCCAATTCCAGCTCCCGTTGATCGATCAAGCAATTGAACGCCAGGGAATAAGTACGGATTCATTTCAAAAATATATTCTTTCCGAGTAACGCCAAGTCCCCAGTTAGCCGTACTGTCAACTTTTACGCCGCCTGTGGAGATTTTGACAGCTTCATTTCCGTTGACCGTGCCTTGTATATAGTCATTTTGTGACTCAAGGTGGATCTGCGTACCATATATGGAACCTTTCTGCAAATTAAAACCGTCTTTGTTCCAGCTTCCGATCTTATTTCCACTGGAATCATACACTTCCGCTTGACCGTTGCCGTTGTTGACTCCGCCAAGTTTTAAGGTTCCTCCTTGTGCGTACGAGAAATTGAGGTACAGTTTTCCATCTTTCAAGAAAAGGCCCTGTGCAGCGCCGTTATTGGTGAGTCGGTTAAAAATTTCAAGCTGTGTTAAGGCCTTGTCCAGTGCATCTACCGCGGAGTTGTCCGTATACTTATTTCTCTTCTGCCAATCTCCGGCAACATACGAGCCGGACTCTCTGGCGGTTACGCAGGTCATGATATCGGCACTCGTCGAGTCAAACCAGAGGTCACCTACAGAGTATGGAGGTTTTGGCTGACTTACGAAAATCTGAGCCTTTCCGTCGATGGCATCGTAGACACCGCTCGGCGGCTCTGCTTTCATCGGCTCCCACGCGGTGCCGCTGTAGATATAGGACTTCTGCTCGGTCGTGTTGTACCACAAATCACCCTTATGCTGCTTTTTCAGTGCGTCCGTTGTCCACGACTTAGCTGGGTCTGTGCTCTGCCGCCACGTTTCCGCTTTTCCGTCTATCTGATTCTTAACATCAGCAAGAGTGTTTGCGTACTCTCCCTTGATCCAGTTGTTAAGAGAGGAGTCATCAGTATATTTATTTCTTTTTTCCCAGTCTGTAGCATTAAAATTTCCGCTCTCTCTCGCAGTCGTACAGGTCATAATATCTGCACTGGAAGAATCGAACCATAAGTCACCCACATCATACGGCGTAGTTGGCTGCTTAACGAAAATCTGAGCCTTGCCATCAATCGCGTCAAATACGGCTTGCGGCGGCGTTGATGTCATTTCCTGCCATGCTGAGCCATTATAGATATAAGTTTTCTGGTTCTCTGTGTTGTTCCACAAGTCGCCCTTATGCTGGGCTTTCAGCTCATCCGTTGTCCAATTGGCCGCCGGATCAGTGCTCTGCCGCCACGTTTCCGCCTTACCGTCAATCTGAGTAGACAAGTTGGCAATAGTCTCTTTGTAGTCGCCGGAAAGGAAGTTTTCAAGCGCGGTATCGTCTGTATAAGTATCTTTTTTCGCCCAGTCGGACGCATTATACTTTCCAGATGTGCGCTTAACTACGCAGACAAGGATATTTGTTCCGGTGAACCATGTATCGCCTACGTCATAAGGGGGAATCGGTTCGCCAACAAAAATCTGCGCCTTGCCGTCGATTTTGTCAAAAACATCGTCTGGAACGCTCATTTCATGCCAGCTTCCGTCCTTATAGATGTATTCGACATTGTTAGTCGTGTTATGCCACAAGTCGCCGTTATGAGCCGCTTTTTCGCGTTCCCATACGGTCAGAATGTTTGCGCCGGTGCTGTCTGTGATATTTGCGCCGGTATGGTCCTGCAATGGTTCAGATGTGCTATTATCTGTCCACTGTAAGGCCGGATCTGTTGCCTGGAACCACGTTTCGGCTTTCTTGTCGATCGATTTGGAGATTTCGACAAGTGCTTCGGCATAATCGGTGTAGATGAAATTGTTAAGTTCAGAATCGTCTGTATACTTAACCGCCTTGATCCAGTCAGAAGAATCATAGGCACCAGACTGTCGTGAGCGCTGACATCTCATAAGGTCGGAAGTATCATTTCCCACCCACAGGTCACCTACATCGTACGGAGGATACGGCGTAGCTGTAAAAACGCGGCGTTTTGAATCTGCGGTGTCTTTCGCTTCTGCGGCTTTCTGCATAGCAAGCGTGATATCGGTATCCTGTACGAGCTGCCAGTTCCACGCCGATCCGTCTTTCTGGAAGCGGTACGCATAGCCTTTCGACTTCCAATAGAATAAGTCTCCCTCATGAGCAGTCTTCTTCTCCTCGGTATCCCATTCTTTCGCCGGAACGTTGTTGAGCGTAGGCTCGTAATCGTAATAGAACGTTTCGATCTGACCGTCAATCTGCTTTTGCAGGCTGGAAATCATAGGGTTGTATATATTGCTCGTAAAGTCGTTCAGAGAAGATTCCGCTTTTTTTTCGGCAATATCTGCCACCGTTTCGCCCTGAATGGAAAGAGAAACCACGCTAAGCCGGACTTCTCCCGTTTCAGCATCCATGTAGACGGTCTGTTTTCTGTTTCTGTCCTGGATGATAAGGGTGCCGCCAACTCCCCAATCGAAATTAATACCAATAGTAGTCATGATCTTAGCTATCATGACTCCATCTACAGTAAATCCACCGTTCCAAGTCTTTCCGCCGTCGGTCGATGCTGTGATTGTATCAGCCGTTATTTTGAAAACACTTTTGGATTCCGCAAGTGTAGGCTTATCGTGCAGATAGTAGATACTGCTGCCATCCGGCTGCACTTCGCTCGAAATATAGGTTCCAGGTGCGTTGGAAACCTGTTTTTCGAGAGCGTCCATCTGTTTTTCAAATTCTTTTTTAATAACCTGCTGCTGCTTTTTGAGATTCTGGTATACTTTCGAGCCAGATGTCGCCTTTTGCGACTTTACGGTTTCTGGGCTGTCTGTATCGCAAGAAATAGACGTACTGCCAAGGTACGTGTAAGTAATATTGCTCAGAACGGAAAAGAAAAGATTTCCTTTCATATCCTGCACGAAACACGGGTCCATAAACTCAGCAAGCGGGTTTGAAATGTGATCTCCGCTGAATGTGTAAAATTCCAGCCCGACAATAACATTTCCGATTAGCTGCAGTGCCTGTGCTTCTTTGCCGGAAATCAATGGATTTTCGATCAAGAAGCAGTAATCTTCCGAACCTACAATATAAGATTGCTTTTCATCTCCATCGTCGTTCTCCGCCTTAACTCCGGTTATCCGAATCATATCTGTCGAAATGCTCGGATTCTTCTGAAATCCAGAAAAATTCTGTGCTTTCGTGTAATCATACGTGCCATCTGACTTTTTAAGGCCGGAAAAATCATAGCTCTTAATAATAACAGCACCGTTGGAATCGCACATGGCATTTCCGCCAGCAATCATAGCGATATATCCGAGCATCTCCCTGCATGTAACATTTTCAGAAATTGCATCTACCACGAAATCACCATTTGTGAATTTCGCGCTTCCAGCAACAAGATTACACTGAATGCAGACATCCCGATAGATATTAAATATAGTCGCCGGAAACGTCGTATTTGCAACGTAACTATCGGATGTTTTCGCCATGTAATCTGCAGCAACAAGCGTAATTGTGGATCCCGGCGTGGTCGGCTCAACTACAGAAAAGATTCCCTCTTTGATTTTTTCTACGCTTCCATCATCCAGCGTCATTCCCGTAAAAAGCGTGATTTCTGCGCCGTAAAAGTCAATGGCATCAAATCTTCCGTCGTAGTTATCCAAATTAAGCTCTATTGTTCTTGAAAGCGCCACACCGAGGGGGAATGAACTTCCCCCATTGGTGGTGATGCTGTTACCGTCAATTCGAAAATCTTTGGACGGATCCAGAGTCAATTTTGTGCCGTTCCGTAAAACCACGTTCGCGTACGCATAACATGCAGAACCGTTTTCTACTTTTTTCCTAAATTCTGTGCTTACATTTTTCATGATGGGTCAATCCTCGTTACCTGGAAACTAAGACTTGTGCATTTTTCCTCGCCCTCTTTGAGGGAATATATCGCTGTGTCAACGTTTGCAACATAAAATGCATGTGTCTCCCATTTTGCGGTTTTGATATTGAAATAATGGAAATTGAACTGAGACTTGAAAACAGTCTTTGAAAGGATTTCCGCTGCTGCTTCAAGGGTAATATCGGTCCATTTAAGGTTATACGCTTCAACAGTGAATAACCTTGTGTTGACCATTTTGCCGTTCATAAGCCGCCCGGAATCGTCCGAAGATGTTGCTGCAAAAGCAATTGTGTAACCATCTTCGTCAACATCTGGCGGCGTGTAGCCATCAAACTGCAAATGATTTTGTGCCATGTATGCCCTCCTTAAGTCGTAGACAGCTCGAATGGGTTATTTCCACCCTGTATCTGCTGCAGCTTTGCTTCGCTGATTGTTTCCTTGAACAGGACTTTTCTGTCCAACTGTGCAACGAAAGTATAGCTTCCATTGCCTTTTCCAGACTCTTCCCGGACAATCTTACGGATAAGCCCCTCTGGTGCTTCGATATTGTTTCCGCTTTTCTGATCTCCGAGCATTGCCAGAAACTCCTGGTTTGGTGGGATGACCGCACCGGATGCCAGATGTGGGATTCTTCCGATAGTTGGAATATTTACATGCGGAATTCTATTCACGCCGCGGATCAGATTATTGATTGCTCCGATTGCCTGATTAACCATGCTGATGATCCCATTAATCGGAGCACGCACAACATCACCAATTCCGCTCATGATACTCGAAAAGATATTTTTGACGCTCTGCCAAGCATTCCGCCAGTCACCAGTAAACGCGTATTTAATAAAATTCATAATCCCAATAAATACGTTTTTCATAGTTTTGAATATTGACTTAATCAAATCGCAAAGCACCTGCGGAGCAATGCCAGCTACGCCAAAATATTTTACCCAGTCAACAGAGAATAATTTTTTCACCAGTGACATAAATGGAGTTAAAATATAGTCTCCAATCCATTCAATTACAGCGCCGCATGTATCCGCAAATCCCTGTGCTATTTGTCCTGCACCGGAAAAAGCTTTTTTCCAGTCGCCCGTAAACACACCAACAAGGAAATCGATCAAACCGCCGAGCATATCCAGAATTCCGTTCGCCATTTCTACCGCAGCGCCCAATAAATCAATAGCCGCGTCGCCTAGCCATTGTACAACAGGAGCCAATAACGGAATTACATTTTGAAGAATCCAATTAATAAGGGGAACAAGAACGTTATTCCAAATTTGCTGTAGCGCATCAATGATTTTTGCGCACACATCAAGGAATTTATCGACAAAATCTGTAAGAGGTCCATTAATCAAATCTTCGAGCCGCGTTCCCCATTCATCGATGATAGGCACTACATAACTATTGTAAAGATCAAGCAATGTTGCCAAAATAGACGCACAGCCTGATTCGATATCATCAATAAATGGCTTAACGATCTCATCATAAAATGCAATGATTTTGTCGGATGTATCGTTTAAAAAGTCCTCGATAACCTGCGCGAGTTGCTGAATAGGTGCGATTGTTTCGTTAATCGCTTCAACTAATTTATCTTTGTTATCGATCCATGGCTGCCAGGCAAGATACATTTTATCGCGCTCGTATCGTGCAAAAATTTCTACAGCCAAGCCGCCTAAAGATGCAAAAATTCCGATAAGATTTCCTGTCAAATCCTGCGCTGTTTGTGTGCCAAACGTTTTTGCAAATACTTCGGCTATCGTTTTTGCGATAAGTCCGAATTCATCTGCAATTTCTGCTCCGACGTTGAAAACGTCAACCAAAAATTTCTTGATTCTATCTTTATTTCTGCTCAGATAGCTTTCAAAACCGCCTACAAGATTAACAGCCAGTGTAAGGCCTACGCTTGCTATTGATCCGGCCACGACCCCGAGATTATAGATTACAGATTCTGCAAAGCGTTTCGCAGCTCCTACTACTTCCGGGTCCGTGAAGATCTCAGCAAGATTCCTTTTGATGGATGCCAGATCCTTTTTCAGTTCTGCAAGCTGCGGTTTGTAATCTCCAAGGCCATCCCAGAAGCCGGACATAAACAGGTCTTTAATCTTTTTCAGTAAATCAAAAACTTTCTGCAGATTATCCAGAAAAGCGTTAGGGATCTGCTCTTCCGTGAACATCGGTGCACTGCCTGTTCCTCCTCCACCGCCGCCAGCTCCCGGGGATTTGCCGCCACCGCCGCTGCCGGAACCGCTGTCGCTTTTCGAATCCATCTTGTTCAGATCATCGAGAGGGGAAAGGTATTTTTCCGTTGCTTCTGCGGCCGCATCTGCCGCATCTGCCGCGTCGTTGGTTGCGTCCGCTACATCTTCCGCACTCGATGCCGTATCGCTTAGAGATGCCGCGTAATCCTTCTGAACAGCTAATGCTCGAGTATATGTTTTCTTACCAGACAGCATCGAAAAGAACATGCTTACGTAAGTTGCCGCGGTGCTAAGCATGTCGATGAATTTTGACAGAATCGGTGCAATCGCTGTAAGAATCGGCGCAAATGCTGTCGCAAGACTGTTTTTGAGCCGTTCCAAGCTGCCCCACAACATAGAGATAGCCGAGTTGGTTGAGCCGGATTCCTGCGCCAAATTTGACATTCCAGCCACAACCGCGCTTCTCAGCTTATTGAAAAGAACGAATAATGAGCGGATGCCTAGACCGTATTTTAGCAACGTCATAATTCCGTTTTTGGCATTTCCTGCAGCACTTCCGGTCTCTTTCAGAGAATTTGCGGCTTTCTTTCCACTGTCAGCAATTTTTTCGTTGGATTTTGCCAACTTTGACGCGTTGTCTGATGCGTTTTTAGTCGCTGAATTATTCGCCGAGTTTGAATAGCTGTCAATGCTGTCTTTTACGTCATCATAAGAGGTTTTTAACCGGTCATTGATACTGGCCAGCTTTTCTTCTTGCTGCGCCAACTTTTCCATTGCTGCAGTTGCTTCTTTTACTGGCTCGGTTTTGATTACATCAGTACCAAATTTTTCCTTTTCGCGCATTTTCGCTTCTACTGCACTATATTTTTCATACAGAAGATCGAGATTTTCTAAGGTGCTTTTAATTTCTTCATCATTAATTCCACCAGTATTTGACGCACGCAATTCGTCCCATTTTGCTTTTGTCACATCAATTTCTTGACTTAATGACTCAAGCTCAGATTCAAGTTCTTTGTATTTGTAAGTCGGAGTTTCACCGCCCAACGCCGAAGAAAACGCTTCTCCGTTTCGCTCCAATTCTTGTAATTCTTTGTTTGCATCATCAATTGTTTTTGCGAGCTGGTCAATATCATACTGATAGCTCTTATACTTTTTGCTGTCCTCGCTTCCGCCAAGTGCCACAAATTTTTCCTGCGCATAGATGAGTTTGTCCATCTGCGTCTTAGCAGACTCTATCTGCGCCTGGATCTCTTTGTATTCGTCGGTCGGTATCTGCTGTTTTCCGAGTTCAGCAACCTTTTCTTTGAGCTGTTCGACTATTTTTTCTTGTTCTCTATACTGATCGTTCAGCTTCGAGAACGCATTCGCCTGTTTGTTGAGTGATGCTTTGGCCTTGTCTCCAAGACCATTAATAGACGAGATACATTGCCGCACATTCGCTTCCAGCTCCTTACTGCCAGCTTTTGCGCCGTTGGTGTCAATCTCCGTATCAATGATGATATAGCCGTCAGCCTGTCCCGCCATGCGTTTTTCCTTCCTACCGTGTAACTTTTAACGGTTTGTGCCGGTGCTTCGTATGCTCCGGCAGTTATTTTGATATTCCGAAAAGCTCTCTAAGAGCTGCTTTTTCTTCTTCGCTTCTCTGACCGCTTGCCGATTTCAGATCGATGATAGCCTTGTTATCTCTGTAATATTCCTGTTCCCACTTGTCCAGTTTCTTTCCTTTGGCTTTTTTATCTCGGATACTTACCACGGTCGCAAACGTGCCTTCCCCGATCTCCATGTAGAATGCAAAAAAAGTCCACCAGTGCAGATACTTCTGACCGCGCACATCTTTTCCGGCAACCTTATTGATAGACGGTATAATAATGGTTGCATCCTGTATCCAGTCCATCAATTTCGGTCTTTTCCGCTTTGTATCCTCAGAAAATCCGCAGTCAATAAATTCACATGCTTTTTCCGCAGCTTCTTCCCATTCGGCGGGTTTCATATCGTCAAAATCAATATAGAGGATGGCTAACATGCTTATGACCTGTTCCGCCTTTTTTTCGTCCTCGGTCATATCTGGATCGAAAATTTCGGGATCGTTCATGCATTGCAAAATATCCAATACCACTCGGTAATCTGAGCGTATTGGATATTCTTTGCCTGCAACGTTGAGCGATGTCGGAAGGCTCCACGCGTCCATTATTTACGATATTTAGCAACGTATTTATTCATACGTGTTCGAACTTTTTTCGCTCGGTGTTCGGTCTCTGTCTCGATCACGCGGCCGATAGCGTCAACAACTTCTTCGAAAAACAGCTTTCCAGAAGCAAGTGGAGAGAACGGGCCTAAGATGCTGAAAAATGATTCTTTCGAATCCGATCCGATCAGATAGGAAAGCTCATCAGCAACCATGTTTTCAACCTTTTTGATGTCCGCCGGTTCGTTTTCAGGCGCTGAAAAGCTGTTCAGATGCTCTACAACCTCATCATATCGTGAGATAAGATTGGTGTCGGACGGTCGAAAATCAAATTTCCCGTATACATGGCCCTGCTTATTTTTGATATAATAAGTTTTTAAGCCATCGTCAATAATGATATCGTTACTCTGCGGTTTTACGAGTTTGTTGCTCATTGGAAAGCTCCTTTCTATTCGTGTGTGATCTTACGCCAGGGATGTGCTTTTATCGGAAGCTGGCGCTGCGCCCTCATTAAATTCCGGAGTTCCGGTTTTAAGAGAAGCTGCGCTTACGTATCCTTTTGTGAATTTGCCATCCTCAGAAACAGCGAACGGGATATTGAGACCTGCAGTATCGCCGCCGTAAGACTGCGGTTTTACGATGACCTCACGCACGTACGCAAGATGATTGGTCGCCGCTGTGTCCTCCACGATGACCTCCAGCATAAGGGTTTTACAGGCATCGCCTTTTTTACGTTCAAGGGCGATATCTCGCAGTACCGGATACAGTTTGTTATCCGGGTCAGCATAGAACGGATCAGCGTCCATAGACGGCTCATATCCGTTGTCTCTCGTTTTGGTCTGGCCGAGAATATTTTTGGTTGTTTCGGTGTCCGGGTTAAGCTCTACGGACATATCCTCGATGTCATCACCTACCAGCACCCAGCTTGCGGATGCCACGACTCTCTTGAATGTCGAATCAAGGTAAGTGGCCATTGCTTCACGCTCAAGTTTTGACATGTTTTTTCCTTTCTACCGCGTAACTTTTCGCGGTCAGCGGCTGCCGAATCGGTGCCGGTATGATTATTTTTTGAATTTCTTTCGATATTTTAATGACATGCTGATAACCCAATCCTCCACTTTGTTTTCTGCCACCGTATCAAGATAAGATGGCGTAAGGCGGGCTATAGATTCAATAACTCTTCCTTCTGTAAGTGTCGGGTAAGATTCCAGATGATATTCTTTCCCATCCACCTGCACAGGCTGTTTTTCCAGCCATTTTCCGAGAGTGTCAAGAAATTCTTTGATTTCTGTCTTAATTCCCGGCGTTGTAGGTGCTGAGCGATACACGATGTAAAACGGATAGTTGCAAAGCTGATCCACAATTCCTGTGATGTATTTCTTTTCAGAAGCAACCACAGCTCCACTCACTGGATAGAATGCAATCCCTTCATCCTCTTTGAGCGACGAAAACTTGATCTTTTCGGTCGGCTGAAGTCCGGGGAAAGTGTTCAGAACTGTTTCCAGCGCTTTCGTTACGATGTCGTATCCGTCCACATCGTATGTAACAGGTTTTTTAACCTCCTCCGGCACGTTTCTTCACTCCCTTCACCCATTGCTTTCCGTGTGCCGACTTTGCCGCGTCAAACCAGTGATCCGTTGCGGACGGATGCGCCGTTTTATCAAATTTCAGCGGTGTGTCAGTAACTACCTTTTTTGCTCCTGGTCTCGCCCACGCTGAGCGCGTTTCCGGATCAACCATAAGCTTTCCTTCGTATAAGAAACGACCGTACGGTGGAGCGCCTGCACACACCTTTCCAGTGCCTTGCATGGATGCGCTACGCACTCTGGTGGTGTCTACCATGATTCCGTCTCGAAATGGCATGTACGGAATCATATCGTTCATAACCTGCCCGTCAAGCCAAAACTGAGCTTCCCGGAATTGCTTATCGAATCTCGTAAGGTCTACTTGCACCTTAACGTGTCCATTCACAACCGAAAAACTGGGGAAATGCTTTGTATTACTCATCATCTTCCCCCTATCTCAAAATGAGGAATAAGCCTGTACGGACCGCCTACATTGCTGATGGAAAACACATTATCGTATTTTTTATTCATGTAGTCATAGAATCCGCGGTCTACTCTGCTTGTGTATTCCGCGTCTTTCACCACGCCGTACATCTGCCGTTCAACGATGGTGGCAATCGGCCTTTTCTCGTGATCCTGCACGTATGCTCCGTTATGATCGATAAGATAAGCCTGTTCTTTCTTGACGCAGTAATCGCCAAGCACGAAAAAATCTTCGTTAGCGAAAGTGATTGTTCCCGGAAGTTCTTCGTTTGTTTGAGCTTTCCAGGCTTTCGGTGATAACCATTTCTTTCCCTGCACCATAATAGTGCCGTTATCTGGCGTATATGCCACGTGCAGACTGGCTGTATCGGCGCTGTCAATGCCGGTTCGGACAATATTTGCGACCTTATCCGTGATAAGATCCACATACTGCAGCACGGTCGGATACCAGAATACATTCCCGGTTTGATCTTCGTACCGATTGAAAAGAGTTATGGTTTCATCATACATGGTTTCACCTACTTCTTATTCTTTACAAGCGCCGTCTCATATTGACCGCTAAAACGTGATTTTCCATTTGAGTACCACGTATAGCCTTTGGGATTCGTAAGAGCATTTTCTACGGGTTTCCAGCCTTTAGGGGGGGTATTGAAACGTTTTACCGTCTTACCGTTTACAGTTTTCATCATTCCACTGTTGCTACCTCTTCCACCCATCTCACAACCTCACTCCTGCATACAGGACCGGAACGCCGTCATCCGTCATAACGCCCTGTAGATTTTCGAGAATAATCTGTGTCACGAGCACGTTTTCTACCTTTTTGTCCATCGCCGATTGTCCGTAGACGCTAGAATTTGTACCGCTGGTTCCGGTCACGTAGGAGATGCTTTCACTGCCGGAAGAAATCGAAGAAACGGCCTTATTGATGACCGTTCCATCTTCTCTCTTTACGGTTCCTACTGTTTCCATCGCGGCATTTTTTACGGTGTCGATCTGAAAAAGCGCATCCGCCAGTGTACAGACCGCTTTCTTGATCTTTTTCTGTGCCCGTTCGTTTTCCGGCAGCCCGTCTGCAAGCCGGTCGAATGTCAAAATATCGATTCGATCACTTGCCCGCTCGGCGTACCGCGGAAAGTCGGATTCTGGCACGGTATCGCCGAAATATGAAGTTGTGTAAAATTCATAATCTGCATAAGCCATGCCAGATACCTCCGTCAACCGTTGGACTTAATCAGTCCCATACGGATGTTTTTGTGATTGAATGCAAGTGACCAGTTCGCTTTTGCTCCGAGTTCCGCATTGGTCGGGGATTCTTTTGTGATTCTGTTTGCATTGATTGAGAATCCGTTCGGATGCAGCACGTAGCCCTGTTTTGTGTACAACTTACGAATACCGGCTTTGGTTTCCGGATCGTAGTCTGCATAGTACGGGTCCTCGTAGTTGGTTTTATCGCAGGTGAGCACCGTTCCAGATCCGATCATATAGCTCTTATAGATCGGAACGTCTGTAGATGTGTCTACCGTGAAACGATCAGATACAACTGGAATGAATCCGCCGATCGTCGGAAGCTCAACATCTCGCTCGATAGCATTGGTGATCGTGTACTTGTTGTAATCAACCAGCCCCATAGCCTTGTAACGAGCGTAGATGTAAGAGTTAAGGACCAGCAGACCCATGTTCTCGTCTGCGTCTCCAACTGCTTTCTGCTGCGCGAAAATCAGTGTTGTATCATTGATTTTGTTTGCATCGGTTACGGTTGTAACCCCAGAAGATGCCGTCGCCGAAAGATCCGTAACATGATCTTTCATACCGTCCAGTGAAAGAACTGCATCAACAATAGCCATGAGATCACGGGTTCTTACCTGCCGATAGAATCCAGCAACTGAATTCGCAACGTGCGTCATCGGGTCAGCGCCGGTCAGCTCTTTTGTGAAATCCTGGGATTTCCATGCTTTCATACGCTGGGTCAGCATACAAGTCTGTTTCTTTCCACTGATCTCTGTCGGGGTGTTGTCGGTTTCACCATCATTGTTGAGCGCGTGAGATTCATCCTCATCAATCGGAACATAGAACGGAAGTGTTGCAACGTTTCCTTTTGTTCCGATCAGATCCATGATCGTCTGATCCTGTACAAGGATTCCAGACGCTAAGATTCGGTCATTCCAGGTCGGCTGCTCGCTCATGTAGTCGGAGAACACCTCCGGATCAAATGAAAAGCCGCCAAAAGTACCAGTTCTTGGCATTGTGTTTCCTTTCTACCGCGTAACTTTTTGCGGTCAAGCGTTATCGCGTGATAACGGTGTTATTTCGAGAGTGCTTCGTACAGCTCGGGATCTTCTTCTCTTAATTTGAGTCTTTCATCAAGATTCATTTTGCGGAAAGTTTCTTTCGTAATCTCGCCGCCATTGCCGCCGGTTGTAGGCTGTGTGAACTTGGCTGCATTGCTCTTTGCCTTTTTGGCTCCGGCATCCGCGAAAATCCCTGCTTTCTGTTTTCCGTCCTTGTCGGTAATCATCTCTGTGAAGATATCCGAAATAGACTTTCCTTTTGCAGAATCAGCATCCAGCGCTTTTGTAAGCTCTGCGCGGTAGTAGTCGGCAGTAATATCGTTCAAAAACTCGTATTTCTTCGCTCCCTTTTCGTCTGTAGCCGTCAAGAAATCATTTACCTGTTTTTCGACTTCTGCCTTTCTGGCATCTGCTGCCCGTCCAGCTTTCTCTTCGTTGAGCTGTGTGGTGAGGGTTGTAACTTTCGTCTGTAATTCTTCGACGTTCACATCTTTGAATCCCTCCAGCTCTTTCTGCACATCGTCCAGCGAGTTCTTGTACTCATCACGCTTTGTAACTACCTTGTCATAATCTGATTTGGTCCGATAGTTTTCTTCCATCTTCTTTTTCAGATCTGCTTTTTTGTCTTCCGGAATCTCGATTTCGAGTTCTGAAAGAATTGCTTCGTAATTCTGCATTTTCTATCCTCCTAAACGTTGTTTTTAACTGCCCGTCGGCAGTAATGGATTTAGGCAGATCAACCTCTGCCGGGGTAATGGGAAAATAGGATTCGAACCTATCAAGCAGTCCAAAGATCCAGCATCTTATGGCAGAATCAAGGGGGATGATGCCAGTTTTCCATTACTGTTTCCCAATTGTGTAATTCATAGTAATAAGAAACACGCCGCGTTTTCAGAAAGGCTTGAGGAACGGAAAACGCGGCATATTTCAGACACGTTCCGAGCCTTGTGCAGGCTCTTAACAGGATCCCCTAGAACGTCGAAAGGAGGTGAATTGAACATCAAAATGACTTACAAGCCCATCCCAACTTCTTTTCACTCTCCTATCATACTATATTCAATGTTTTTCGTTGTACCCATCTTGTCATCACGAATCAGCAAGCTTTCGTATCTGCTGCATGATAGCCTGTCTTTCGTCGCGAAAATCCGCATCAAGAATCATCGCCTGTAACATATCGAACACCTCAACCATCAGGCGGCCGACGGAATCCATAAGCTTATCTTTGTGCGCCGCGTCTCCGTGTTCCTGGTACGCCATTTTTGCCGCAATGTACTCGTCATACAGCGCGTCAATATTCTTATCGTATTTTCCATTGCTGTACTTCTTAATCAGCGTTTCTGACGCGTCCATCATGGCCGCAGGAATGCTCTCACACTCCATTTTTCGCATATTGCATAACGTGGTCGTGATTTTGAACATTGCGTCAAGGTTATCTGTCGTGAGTTTCTGCATCGCAGATTCTTTTTCTCTTTCCAACTGCTTTTCCAGCACTTCTTTCACGTTTCCCATCATTCAACCTCGATTCCTTTCATGCGTTTTTTGTATTTTTCGTTCAATTCTTTCTGCGACTCAGTGATATGGACCATATCATAGCCGGTCGAGATCAGATCAAGAATAATTTTGTCAACCTCTTTCAATTCATCGCCCACATCATCTATCAGCGAAGCTACAAGCATGAAATCTTCCACATTTCCTTTTTCAAGTAGCATTGCGGCATAGCTCTGATATACCGCTTTTGTCTCCTCTTCCCATTCGCGATAGGCGGAAAATCCATCCTCTACGGCTTTCTGCTTAGTGCCTTTTCCGACGGAAATGCTTTTTGCGGCATACCATCCGTCCGGAATCATTTTAACCTCGCCAGAAAACGCATCTGGAATAATTTTCCCGTGCCGTTCGATGTAATATCGGCACACCTTACGGCGCTCAAGGCTTTCTGCGATGTGCTGGTACTCATGTATCCGTTTATAACCTTTCAGCCCGAGAAAATCGAAATAATCTGCCATCTGGCCGTGCATCATGATAGCTGCCACGAAGCGGCTGTTGATTTCCGAAAAAATAGCATCCGCATCTGTTACGTCTGTTTTGCTTCGGAAAGTAATCATGATTCGTCACCCCCTACGCAACTTTTTTGATGATGAGGTTCGCGTCTTTTACCAGGACTTCGGTTGTAGAAATATTTCCGACTGATACAGTAAGGCTTGTTCCTGCCGGTACAGGGATCAGCGTGTCCGCGCTCACGTTCTGATAAGTGTTCGCCGTAACCACGGTATAGTCCATCTCTGTTCCTCCAACCGCTTCTCCGTTCAGTTTCAGCGTAAGCACGGTCGCGCCTGCTGCCGCCGCTGTTACGTTTCCATTGAACTGTAATTCTACTGCGATCGGAAGGTTCGTCCGATTCGTGATTGTGAAAATTCCGCTTCCCTCGATGTGGTTCAGCCATCCGCTGGAGCATCCACAACGACGGGATTTTACGCGGGTATTGGTAAATACAACATTCTGTCCTACCGCTACTGTCTGTTCTGTTTTTGCAATTACATTTAGCATAATTTCTCTCCTTTTTTGAAATGAAACAGGGGCAAGCTCCGCGCCTACCCCTGCAATTTTGCACAACTACTATTTCGTAGATTTGGAATCTTCCAACATGCTGATTATTTTATTTTGGTTTTCGATGATCCGGTCAAGGTACTTTCTGTCCTGTTCCTGCAGGTGTTTTGCGATATCCGCATTGCTCGCCTGCGATAGGTCGCTCTGATAATTCATCGCCTGCAGGAATACACCGAACAGGTTCAGAAGATCGAGCGCGGACAGCTCGCTTGTGCTCATCACAGCACGTTACCGCCATTTCCGCAACATCCGCCGTATCCGGTCATGTTGTACGCGAAATACGGGGAACATGTAAGATAAGCCGGTGTAGGTGTCGGGCGTACCGCATCAATGATTGTACGGGTCTGCGAAACCTGTGAAATCTGATTGTACGCGTTCTGCAGATCGCGGTCACGGTCTGACAGCTTATCCCTGAGTGCCTGGATGGTGTTTTCCTGCATCATCTGTCTGGTTGCGTTTCCGTCGGCCAGAATGCTCTCTTTGATGTCACAGCAACACTGTGCCATCTGAGCCTGCATATTCTGTGCCATGAGTGCCGCATCATATCGGCTCTGCAGGATCTCTTTCTGTGTTTCACAGCAACAATTCTGCTGTGCCGCCTGCACCTGCTGTAAGCCGAGCTGATTGGTATACCGGTTTTCCAGTACGTCTCTCTGCGTCTGGCAAGCTGTGTTGGAAACGTTCTGATTGGTATTGAAAATGTCACGTTTGACAAATTCATCAGAAATGAAATTGTCCTGCACGCCAGTCTCAACGCCGCCACGGTTCCATCCGCCCATCATCGGGAACAGAAATGCCAGCAGAATAATCCAGATCCACCAGCAGCCACCGCCCCAGTCATCGTCATTGTTTCTCGTTACGGCTGCTACATCAGCCGCGCTAAGTCCCATTGTTCCATCTGTCATGGTTCTTTCTCCTTATCCTTCTATTTATTAAGGCTGTGCACCGCCCTAATATCTTATTTCATCAGCCCGGAGAACTGCCCCGGGTCCATCCCGTTCTGTCTGCACATTTCCTCGAATACCTGCTTCGGGTTCTTTCCCTTGCACATATCCATAGCCTTTTTAACATTCGGATTTGTCTGCGCCATCTGTTCTACTGCGGCCTGCGGGTTGCCCGCCTGTTTGAGCTTATTGATCATCTGCATAGCCTGCATCATCGCGCCCATCGGGTTGTTACCGCCGCCCATATTGCCTATCATGCTCATTAATGGATTCATACGGGTTCCTCCTTATTCTCCGGCTTTTCGCCTAATCGCGTCAGCAGAGCGTCAAATTCCTGCCGCGTAACGTATTCTTGTCTTTCTTCTTTCGTCTGGCTCTGTGCCGGGTTTAGGGCTTCTGGCGAGATCTCGGCGAACTGAAACACCTTGAAAGTCGCGCTTCCCATGCCGTCCACAGACTTAACGTAGAACACAGGGCTGTTGTTGTCCATCATCCAGGCAGTGTGTCCAGGCTGGACAATCTGATTTCTTGCGCCCTCGATGCCTGCAACCTGTATCCAATTTACGTTGCTAGTCGGTGCCTGCGGCTGTTGCTGACTCTGTGGTGCATACATGCTCATCTGCTGGTTTCTCGCCTGTTCCAATTGATTGATTCTCTGCTGAAGCATTGCCTGTTCGTTCGCAAATGCCTGCGGGTCAATATACGGATACATATTCATCCCTCCGTTCTCTTTCTACTCATATTTTAGGCGCAAAAAAAGGACTCTGACAGTTCGTCAAAGTCCCATGAAATGCTTAAAAAAGTATCATCAGCATACTTTAATGATTTTGGTGTTTACGTTTCTGCTGATCCGTTTGGCAGTAGAAACAGAAATGTTCATTAGTTCCGCACACTTTTCGAGCGGAATATTCCTACTCCGATAATCAAAAAGTGTACGTTCGTCACGCGTAAAATTACAATACGTGCGAAAATATTCCAGCTCCGGTACTGTGAATTCATACACTTTCAAGATAAGCCCTCTTAATTTTTCTTGTCGGTCATCGCATTTACAAGTTCTTCCCTCGTTTTTTTTAATCCCTCGATGTTGTTCCCTGTAATCTTATTTTCGATCAGGTTGAACATACTCCTCATTATCAGATTCATATCATCTCGTTGGGTGCGGATAGAGGTATAATCTTTCTCAAGTTTTGACTTGATATCCTTGATATCCTCCTCTATTGTCTGCATCCTCTTTTCCAGATCCCTCTCGGGCTTTTTGAATTTCTTCCATGCTCCGGTCAGAACCACAATCGCGCCACCTACTGTAGTTATCCAGCCGCAGAGAATCATGATTTGATTAATCGTCTCAATCATCTGCTTTTTCCTTTTTGCGTTTTTGATATCGCCGTGCATCCGCTGCGGCTCTTGCTGCCTGTTTTCGGTTCCAATGGGCTATTTTCAATCGCTCATCATAAGGGCGCAGGTTGTTGTCTTCGCAAAACTTGCGATATGCTTTATTTTGCTTACTAAGCAAATTAGCTTTTTGCTCTGTTCTACTTTGCAATTTGCTTTTCGTCTCGTCATCGCTTGCGTTGTCTATAGCATATTGCAAAGTTTGAATTTGCCTTTTGCTGTTTCGTATTCTGCGCTCCAACAATCGTTGCCGCTTCTGTGCTTCTTCAACCTTACGATTATCTGCGTATGAGATGTTCTTAGCGTCAAATGGGTTGTTCTTTCCGTCTCCCGATCCGAAACTATGACGGCAATTCCAGCCGCCCAGTCCCTCGCCGGTGCCGTATCCGGTCACCTCGTAGAAATTCGGGTATTTCTTGTTTTTTCCGGTTCGGGAATAGAATCGTCCTTGCCACCAAAGATGATTTCCCGGGTTCTGCCCGCCGTCTCCCGTTCGTGCGCCTACATGAGCAGAAACAAGAATAATATCCCAGTCCATCTCCTCCATCCGCGCTTCTGATACATCGCACGCCGCCTGCGCTATACCGGTGCGTACGATGGTCATGGTCGCAGATTCAAGGCTCTGCCGGTATCCTGTCGGGTACTTGACTGTCAGCCCCTCCTCGGACACTTTCTCGATCAGATCAGCCACCACAGCGCCGTAAGACTCTCCGCCGCTCAGAACCCTGTGATAGGCGCTGTCAAGCTCGTTGATAAAAAGTCTCTGCGCTTCTTCTGCGGTCGTCCGGGTGAAGTTCCGCCATGTGCCCGCGGTCGCCTTATAGTCTCTTTCCAGTACGCGCATCAGTGTGGGGGAAAGAAGAAGCGGCGTAGGTACCAGCCCAGCCGCCTTATATACCGCGTCGTCCCACTTGAGCGTCTGTATTCCCGCGTCAACGCAGGCTGATTTGATCTCTGATAGCTGCTGATTGGTCGCCTTTGCTATCTCTTTCTGGATATCTTCCAGCAGATAGCCAGCTTCCTGCAGTGCTTCGATTCTCCACTTGTCCGCCGCCGTCAGCATGTAGTTTTCGCCGCGTTCCATGCGTGTTAAAATCGCCTTGACGATCTTCCGCATGATCCGGTTGTGTAAATCCTCTGTGATGGCTTCTGCGCCCTCTGCCGCGTGCTGCAGATACTCCGGGGTAAGCATGTCTTATTCCTCTTTCTGTGCCTGTTTGATGATCTGGTTTGCTCCGGTGCTTGCTAATCCGCTGACAATGCCGACGGCTACCGCATTAAGCACGTCATGCGCCGGAAAGTCCGGGATTGTGTACATACCAACAACGCCAAGCACCGCTCCCGCCAATCCTACTGCGCACGGAATCCACTTGTTGCTAATATCCGTTGCTTTCATCACCATGCCTACCAGATAGCAGACTACTGTGATGCATACTACTGTTGCTACTCCACTCATATCCATGTTATCATTCCTCCTTATATTTGCTGTCAAAAAGCTCATCCTCTTTCGGAGTGGCTTCTTCGACCATTGCCTTTGCGTCTTCCTCCGAGAATCCCTCGAACTTGACGAAATACATCCACGCCGGTACTTTTCCGGCATTAACGTAATTCCACCAGCGTGCGCGGTCCTCCTCGCGGTTGTACGTAATATCGCCGAAATCATACGTTACTTCGTACTCTCCCGCCGGACTCTCGCCGTACAGATCCGCATAGACGCTCAGCGCGTAATAGACGGCATCCATGCACTTCTCGAGCTGATCCCGAACATCCTTGATGTATTGGATCGTCCGCCGGTCATCGGATTCAACCTGAGTTGCTGTTACCATACCGGTTTTTTGGTCGAACACGAAATAGCCGTTGGAGAATCCAGCCTTATAGCCGATCTGCGACAATAACGCATTGATTCCCTTAACCCTCACTTCTGTGTTGAGTGTCGGGTTGATTTCCTGGTAGAAAGAATCCGGCCCATCGCCGTAGACGTTTCGAACGTACTTCGGCAAGTTCTTTGTTGCGGCAGCTCCCGGGTTCACCTTATTAACCGGCGTGCCAGCCGGAGACAATAACCGATCATCTGCTAGAACGATTCGTTCACTGTCATTGATTTCTCCGGTCATGCGCGAGTACGCGACATCAAGGTCTTTCAGTTCTTCCAGAGCTTCGGCATATACCGGCAGGCCGAGTGGCGTAGACTTATCTACGTTATTCGCCTGCGGTGTCACGAACACGCCGAACATCGGACCGTCCAGGCTTTCTCCGTTCGTTTTCAAGATCGGCGGGGAGTCTGCCATAAGCTCAGACCATTTCGTATCTTTCAGCGCCACCGGATCGCCGATTGAATCGGGAGATTTCGACCGATACGCCCGGTTGGAAATATAGTAAGGGCGTACTGTTTCCTCGCCCTGCTTTTCTTCTGCAAATCGGTGATACTCCAGCCGCGTGTAGTACCATTTTCCTTGCGTGTACGTATCTTTGAATATCATTCCGGTGATATTCTGGTTGTCATAATCGGTTATAAGCACTTCATCAGGTGTGAATACATCCAACGTCTTCCCGTTCGGCTTGATGACTACCGTGCCATACGCACAGCCATATTCCACCCATTTGCGGATACTAAAAAACACTGCATCCGTCTGTTGCTGCAGCCATTCCGCCCGTTCTGATCCCTCGATTGTGATTTTGATTGCTAATGTCGCAAGCCGCGCTGTTTCGGAGCTTAACGATTTTGCAAAATTGATTGTTCGGATGCCGTTTTTTACATCTTTCCACGGCGGTTCTCCGGAATAAACAGCCGCGCATTTTTTAATGACCGTATCCATTACCGGGGATTCGATCGTATCAACGTTAAACGTCTGCTCCGCTTCGCTTCGAAAAAACATGCTTAGCCACCTCTTAATAGTTGTTATCAGTCCCATTCCTAGCCCTCTGTCACTTTTCTGCCGCACATCGGGCAGTAATTGACATTATGCGGCGTTCCATCGATGCTTCCGGCCGCTCGTGTCTCAACCATCGTCTTACGGATCAGCTTGCACTGATAGATGTACCGTGCACGCTGATCGAATCTTTCTAATGTTTTCCAGTTCTTCAGCTCATCGCAAAATTCGCACATTATGCACTATACCCCCTGCGCATTGATATTGGAGATGTAGCATACCTGAGAGAATCTATCCAGTGATCATCACCGTCTGGATAGTCCGCTATCACTTCTCCATTTGCGTCAATTTCATGTTCGTAATTGATGATTTCTTTATATGCTCGTGGTGTCCGTGCCGGATCAATAACAAGCGTTCTGCACTGGAGCCATTCGAAAGTATATTTTCGGCTGCCCGGAGTAACAAGCGCTCTTCTGGCCGGAAGTCCTGCATCTCGGAAGTCTACTATGCTTTCCTCTTCGTCTACACCACAGTATATAGAATAATCATCATAGCTCTTATCTTTGATCTGCTTCGCCATGGCGGCATTTCTGATCTTACATCCGCCCAGTTCGTCAAGCAGATACACTTTTTCTTGATTAGGCACATAAGCCGACCGAATAAATGCTTTCGGATCCGGATACCAACCCCAGTCTTGTCCCTGGTAGATAGACTGGAATTTCTGTATTTCCTCGTCCGTAATGGTTCGGATCTCAAGAAGCTCAAATATATTCGTTCCAAGTCCAACCGGAATACCAAGATACTCATGCTTATACGCGCGCTCATTGGTCTTTTTAAGGTGTTCTGCATCGTCGATGAACTGCTGTCCAAGCCAGTCCACAGGAACGCTTGTATAGTCGCTCTTGTGCCTGTAACTGTCCTCTCTCGGCTCTTCAACGTATACGTTCGCCCAGTTGCTCCGGCTGATCGGCGGATTGAATGTCTTGAATACAACGAACTTATCGCCACCACGCAGTACGGACTGCTGTACGGTTCGGATTTCTTCGATTCCGGCGAACTCGTCAAGTTCCTCAAACCACAGATATTTAAACCATCCGCGGCTTGCCTTGATTGATTTCGTTTTCTTTGCCTTATCCAGCCCGCGAAAGATGATCTTCTGTCCGGTCGGCTTATAAGTATACTGCATCGGGCTTACACTCGCCGACCAAAGATCATTCGCACCAAGTGCATCAATTCCCCATGCAATCTGCTCAAACACCGATTCTCGCAGGGTATTTCCAACTTTTCGGAATATCACAGCATTTGTATGCTCTCCTTTTTCCGCGTCCATCATCATCCCGAGCGGAATTTCAACCCCTACAAATGATGACTTTGTGGATCCGCGTCCTCCGTACAGGTCATAATAAGTGTGGTTGCCGTCAAGAATATCCCAATGGACAGCATAGAAAGCAGGCGCGATGATGTCAGTTAGATTTACTGCGTTTACGCTGCTTTCCATTCTTTCCCTCCGGGCGTGGAATATTGTTTATGATCGTAATGCCCTCGCCGCCTGCTTTCGTTTTCTCGGTCAGCTCAATTCGCTTCATAAGCTCCCGGCCTGCCGCCATTCTGGTATCAATAGACACTTCAAGCCCAAACTGATCCTTTATTTCACCTCGCATAACCGAAGTATAAAATTCCTGTATTTCCTTGATAGTTGCGACCTTTTCGCTCTCTACTTGCTCTTCCAGATGGCGTAAATACTCTCTAACATTCGGCTTTTTTAAGTTCTCGCTTGCCATTTGCGGTGCTGTCTTCTCAGAATACCCCGCTTTTCTTGCCGCTTCCGCCTTATTCCCGCATTCCATCAGCTCATGGCAGAAATCTTTTTGTTTTTTTGTTACGCTCATCTAATCACCTCTGTCTATTGCCATTCTTGCAGTGCCCTCCACATATCTACCAGACAGTTCAGCAAATCGAGCTGTGATGCTGTTCTGATGATCTGATAGTCCATTTGTTTCCATACACCAGCTTTTCCGAGAAAATCAACAGGGGTTGACAGTATATACATGGTTATCATCCTCTCTTGCTCCTTTGAATAGAACTGTGTTGTCCCTATCTTCACGATTTGCCCGTTCTTCACCAGCGCGCGTTGCAATTTTTTAATGATCGCGTTTAGGTTTGCCATAATGTCCTCCCCGTCCTACCGATCAGTCTTTCTTTACCCAGCTCTTTGTTTTTCCATCCCACCGAAAGCCTTTTTCTTTTAACATGCTTCGTATGTTGTAGGTTTGTCCCGAAACGCTGCTTACCTTGTCCCATCTGATACCGTAACTTTCAATTCCTCTGGAATCATCGTAACTCACAATACCATGTTGGATTTTATACGTCACATCTTTTGTGTTTGCTTTCGGGTTGCTGTTATCGAACGTTCCATAGGCTTTTACAATCTCTATTCCGCCTTTTTCGTTCTTTTGTTCTACCGCTTCATATACATCATCTCTATAGTGTGGACCATAGATAGACTTCCGGCGGTAGAATGTCGTGATCGTCTGCTCTTTCGCTTTCGGGTCCAACGCGGATTGGCTTTTTCTGCCTATTCCGCTTGCCCCCCCTCGTCCGCCCAACTAGATTCCCTCCTTCTTGTATCTCTCCTGGAATGCCGCGACCTTTTCCACGTACCCTTCCAGTTCTTCCGGAACTTTCCCGAAGAAGATCACATGCTCCGGTGATAATCGTTTCATCATTTCTTCATATCCACGCAGGAATGCCGCCTTTTTCGCCTTGCTGTTCTGCGTTCCCACACTGGATACTGCCACCACGCTTCCCACCGGCTCGCCATCAAAGCACCACTCGAACGAGCTTTCATCGCTCCATGCGATCGTAGGTATTACCCGAAGTCCATTCATTTGCATATATGCCGCGCACCAGTGTTTTCTGTAATGGTTATAAATCTGCATGGCTTTTGGGAAGTCTGTGTACATGCTGAAATCCGGTGAAAGCACGTATTCATAATCTCTCAGTACCTCAATGTAACGATCCGGATTATTCCATACTCGTTCGAACTGGTAGTCATCCAGGAAGAAATGTACACCCTTCCCGGCTCGCCTCGCAGTACTCGCAGCGTAATTGAATCCGATCCACTCGCACTTCTTGTACTGTTCTGGCATAATTTCGGGTATTCCGTACTTTCCCACGCCGGAAAATATCATTTTTTCAAGATTTTCGTAAGTTTTATTTGTAGGTATAAAAATCACCCCCATACTAATACACTTCTATTCTTAGTGTACTGGTATGGGGGCTTTTCGTTGTACCCTTTTTGTGCTTATATCAGATTATTTTTCTGTTTTCTCGGATTTCTTCTCCTCAAATGGCACGCAATAAGTATCATATCCGTTTTTGGTGATAACGTTTTCATCTGTGATACTTGCGATCAATTCATTATCTCTCGTAAGCACCCAAATTTCTTTTACTTCTTTTCCTCCGATTGTCATTGTATCTCCTTCCCGTGCAGAAGCAGCAACCGGTAAAATTCGTCGATCGTCTTCCGCCTATATCCCTGGAAATCTTTCCGCTGCATTGGGATGTACTGCACCTGGCTGATCCGGTCATACCCAATTCCAAGCGTCAGATTCGCAAACAGGGCGCTCGATATCTCCGGGCAAGTCTTCTGTGCGGCCTGCAAGATAAGATTCTGGTCGTAGTCGTGCGCTTTTCTGCAATATGATACGATCTTATCCCCAAGTTCTTTCGAAATACCGTAATCTTTCAAAAATGTGCTCCGAATGCTCATGGTGCAGCTCCTTTCTGCGTTACGCTTCTTTTACCTCATCTCTTAACTGGCAGAATTTGTAGGTGACGCAATACTCTCCCACACTGAATACCGCAATATGTGTAGAGATATCAACCAAAGTTGCATCGCTCCACTGATACGAATTTACGTTGCCATCCGCGATTGACGGGCGGCGGATCTTATACCTGTTCCCTATCACAAGCTCTTCTTTCGTCATTCTGTCTTCACTCCTCCGGCATATCCATATACCAAGCTTTTTCGATTTCATCCACTAAATACACAGCAACTCCTGCGTTGCATAACGCACTCTGCGTTGCGATCATGTCCAAAACTTCCATTGCTCTTTCTTCTGTTTTGTAAGTTCCAAGCTGTTCGAATTGGTCTGCACAGATTTTAAAACAACCTCCAACCGTCTCAGCCACATAAAGCACTCTGCAAGTATCAATATTGAAGATTGCTTTCTTGTCCTGTATTCTAATCAGCATCTTCTTCCTCCTCTTCTGCTGGCATTTGATACACATATTCCTGTGCAAGCGCTTGATACACGGTTACACGGAGTCCGCCGATCCCTCTACCCGCGTAAATGATTTCATCTGCTTTGCAGCATCCAATTTGCTCAGCAATTTCATCAAGAACCTTTTCTGCTTTCTTTTTTGTTTTATAGACTCCTACTACACCTGCTCTTGTCTCGATACCATACCGGCCGTCCGGTCCGCAGAACATATGGAAATCATTTCCGTATGTATCTACCACAAGATCTTTGTTTTGACTCTTAATTATCATTCTCTTTCTCCTCTTCAAAGCTGCTTTTCAGCATCCCCGCTTTGATCAGCTCGTAAATAATATCAAGGCTTGTTTTTCTGTTTCTGTACCTGCAATTAGGATTCGCGTGAATTCTCGGGTCATCATCTCTCCAATCATTTACCTCAAAGTATACATTACTCACAAAAAGCATCTTTTTTCCTCTTGCTACGCACAGATAATAGCATTCGAGGTCACTCGATATTCCTTTGCATTTTTTAAAACCAAATTTTTCAAATTCTTTCGCTTTTACCGTTGGAATCAGCATATTTTTTCACTTCCTACGCAAACCTCAACTGTCCCTGACCATCGTCGATATTCAGATTCGGCACCCGTTCCCCTACTTTCAGATATAGGCAGTTGGCTTCTACCAGTTTCTGCGCCATAATCGGCACTACACTGTTCCCGATCCGCGCCACCTGTTTCGCGACCGGGTAACTTTTAAAATTATAATCTCGATTAATGATATAATCTTGCGGAAATCCCTGCATCAGTTTCAGTTCTTCCGGCTTCAGCATTCGCAGGAAAATGTCATAAATGATATATTTTTCACCTTTGATGTTCAAAACCACGTTTACCAATCCGAAACGGTCTTTTGTGGTGATCGTCCCGAGCGGATGGTCGAGCATTTGCCCGCATCCTGCCCCGTAATATTTGATCAGAAACGCAGATACCAGTCCAAAATGCCCTGGCGAAGTCGTTATGGTATGCAGTGGTTCGTCACATCCCTGCCCGATGCCGCATTTATAATACTTTGTGACAAACGCGGTCACTAACCCATACCGGTTTGAGGTGTCGATCGTCTTGATCGGCTCCGTTAAAAGTTGCCCTCTCGAGTCCCCGTCCCGCGTCTCTCCGTGATATTGGATGATAAAGGCTAATGCGTCTTTATTTTTTACGATATACGGTTCTGGTGCATCGATGATATATTTTTTTATCCCGTTGGCTATTCGCTTTTGTGTTGCCTCTGCCAGCGGCTTTTTTCGGTCAAATATCGACGTTCCGAGGTCAGACCAATCAATATAGTCTCCGCATTTTTTCCACCGCTTTAAACCGGTGTTTTCTCGGCTGTGCGTTGGTTCTGGCCAGCGGATCTCTTTTCCGTCCCGCCGGAACACCGCGTACCATCGTTTTCTTGTGGTCGGTGCTCCATAATCGGCAGCTACCAGCTCCCGGCAGTCAAATATGTATCCAAGGCTTTTCATCGACCGGATGAATTTCTGATAATCTTCTCCCTTTCTTTCTGGAATCGGATATCCCTTTTCATCCAGCGGCCCCCACTGCTGGATCTCCTCCACGTTTTCCATTAGGATCACATCTGGCAGAATCTCCTTCGCATGCTTGTACACAGCCCACGGAAGAATCCGCAGACCGCGCTCCCGTGGTTTACCGCCCTTTGCTTTGCTATGGCTTGTGCAGTCCGGACTAGCCCACATCAACGCCACATGCTGATTTTTGACGTATTTACGCAGATTGACTTTAAAAATATCCTCCGTCAGATGCAGCGTGTTCGGATGATTCGTTTTGTGCATCAGGATGGCATCCGGATCGTGATTAATCGCAATATCTACCGGTCTCCCCAGTGCCATCTCGATGCCGACGGAGGCACCGCCCCCGCCCGCAAAACAGTCAACGATAAGATTCTTTTTCATAGAATTACCTCCAGAATATCTTCCAAAGGGACATAGTGTTTCATGTTATTCGCATAGTAGACAACAGCACATTTTACAGTTTCTTTCGCTCTTTTGGATACATAAAACGCTTCCGGAATAACTCCGACACCTACATCACATTCCTCTTGATACTCTGCATCAAGACAACCTTTTACAATAACATCTCTATATCCAACATTTACTCCGATGAAATTCTTGTCAACATGTTTGAAATAGGTTTTTTCGATATACTCAACGTCTTTTTCGACAGTTCCATCATTGCCCATGCTCACAAGATTATTGTCCATTGCATCAGCAGTTAAAGTTTTTCTGTCGAGTCGCAACCATTTTCCGTCGTTAAATTTTTTATAAAATCCTTTGCATTTTACCTTGTCGAATAAATTCATATGTTTTTCATTCAGAAGCCCGGTATACCCTTGCCCCGGCCGGAGGCTGGCTCCTTTCTTTGTGTTTGTTATTTTTTATGTTTCTTGTTCCACTCGTTCAGAAATTCAATTTGCTCCTCATCCTCTTTCGGATCTTTTTTCCGATCCGGCGGGTCAAGTATTAGTTTTGCTGACGCGAGAATCACCGCGCAGAACAGAATGATTCCGATTATTTCCATTCTCTTTTCCTGCCTTTCCGAGAATCTGTTTTCTCGTTTTATCCCATTCTTTCAGAAGAGCATCCGGGAAATTGTTTTTATCGTATTTCGTTTCTTTCATTCTTCCGCCCCTCCAAAGCCAAACTCTTTTGCGAGATCCATATCCTCAAATTCCAGCGTCGCGCCGGTCTTTTCGTGTAGCTCCTCGTACATCTTAGCCAGACCTACACTGTTCATCTTCCGTACTGCCGCAGTGTAGTTGTCCATGTACCGGTCAAGCGCCTTTTTGTACCCCCAGGTCTCATAGATCGCCAGTGCCGAGCACACGACGTTCGCCGCGCTGATGCAGTCCTCTGCTTTCAGCAGCTTTTCTTGTGCTTCTTTCTGGTAGGCTTCGGACAGGTTTCTCTGCATCCTGTCCACCCATTTCCTCAGGATCTCGATCTTTACGCCTGTGATCCCGCTCACTTCTGCGGCCGTCATCAACTCAGGGCTTAACCGCGTTGACGGCTTTTTCTTCAATTTGTTGCTCATAGGTCCCTCCCCTGTCCTTTTCTTAGCGTTTCATCATCTGGAAGAAGCAAAACGCTACTGTTGCGCAGATAATTGCTGTTTTGATTACTGATACCATGCTTAACCTCCTGTCAATGCCTGCTCCAACGCCGCGAAATCGTAGTCACGTTGATTAAAGTTGTTAAATTTGTTTTCTTTCTGCTGCTTCGTCGGCTCTCTTTTTCCCGGCTCATAATTCGCGTCGAGATAATCCACGTAACCAGAATTGAAAAAGGTACTGCCGTACTGCGGCTTTCTCCAGTCCTCCTTTTCCAGTTCCGTCTTATACCTCTGAATTGCTCTCTCAAGCTCTTCCTGCCCGATTTTAAGCAGTTTTTTCTTTGCTGTATCACTTACCTGCCCCTTGCCTTTTTTGTTCGGATACAGGCTCCACAACCGCTCGAAAAGAATCTTTGCTTCTTTGGTTTCCTCCGTCTTTTTCGACGGCTTCGGCTCTTCTGGTTCTTCGTGTTCCTCTTGCTTCTCCTCTACCGGCGGCGGTGTTTCCTGCTCCACAGCTTCTATTTTCGCCTGTTCCCTGTACCGCGCCTGCCGCTTCCGGTTGCTCGCCCGGATCTGTTCCAACGCGGCTACGTTCTGATGTTCTTCCCATCCAGGGATCAGAAGCGTGTTTTCCTCGTTTCGGCTTATCATTCCCATACTTTCCAGCGCTTTCATGGCTACCAGAATAGTACTTTCTGGGAATCCAAGCTCATTTGCGAGCATCGCCGGAGTGTACGGGATGTTCTCGGTAAGAAAAATATAGCCGTTGGAATTGCACCGTCCGGCCAGAGTCAGCAGCATGACCCAGATAAGAACGATGTTGTTTCCCTCCGGCAGGCCGCGCAGATACTTGATCTTTCGATTATCGAACATGTCTATCGACATCTTAACCCACTTAACCTCGCCCATCGTCCGCACCTTCTTTCAGACTCATTCCCGCTTCGTATTCGCGGAATATTGTCATCCAATCGTCGAGTTCCATCGTGACTAGGATCTTATGATTGTTTCTCTTGTGGAATACTGCAGGCAAAACGTCTTTTCCACTTTCTTTCGCGTCGTGTTTCGCCTGATCCATCCAGTCATAGAGCTGCATTCGCTCTTGATGTTTCGCTTCCACGTGGATTCCCGGGAGGCCTACAACATCGGATGCGTCACCGGTATTTCCGCAGTATTGCGCGGTCCGGCGTGACTCCGTGTAGCCATACTCCCGGAACTTTCTGGAAAGCTCCAGCTCGAAGCGCTTCCCTTTCTGTTTGCTGTTAATCGGCATCTCTGCCCCTTTCCGGCGGCTCCAGCCAGCCGCCTTTTTTGTCGTGACGTATAAAACATGAACCGTTTTGAGATACTCTGTTGACAGTTCCATGCTGGACTCTATGACTTCCCATCCGGGTTATCATCTACAACAATTCCGTATACGTGATACATTTTTTCGAAGCTCGGCATTCCGCGTTGATGTGCGATCGTGTGGTGCGTCCTGCACAGGCAGATTTTCCGATAGTTCGAATCATCCACCCGCCGCCGGTCATTTCCCATGCCGATTGTATCAACATGGTGGATTTCGCCATCTTCCCCACATACCGCGCATTTTCTGTGCTTGATGCACGCGTACAGGTACTTCCCGACATCATCCGCGCGCTCTATTCCGCTGTCTGAGAGCGGTATTCCCTCTTTAAGCACGAAATCCATCAGAAACGTGATGAAATCCCGCGCCGTCCCCATCGAACAGTCTGAAAGGGAGAAATACGGCTCTCCGGTCTCGATCATGTAGTTGCATTTCATAATCTCTTTCATCTCCTCCGGGAGATAGCCCAACTCAATAGCTATATCCCGGATGGTTGCGTATGCTTTCTTCCGCTGCAGATTGGAGATATGCCGCCCATCGTCAAAACGCATTTCTGTGTTCGTGATGGTTTTGTTCTCGATTTCTTCTTTCAGTCTGTTTTTCGGCAGCCGCACTACAAGCCACGTATCACCGTCTTTTTCCACGGATTTTACGATTTCAGCCAGAGCGTGCATTATGCATCACCCGTTGGCATCTCTACTACATTCGGTGTCTTTTGTAATTTTTTCATTGCTTTGTTGTACTGAAGAATATTCAATTTTTCTAATGCATCGACTCCAAATAATGCAAAAATCTGTTCTTTTCTCACACCGGTACGGCTTAATTCAGCGTTGATTCTGCGTACCATTTCCTCGTTAATTAAGGATTTCCCTGCATCCGCAGTTGATTGTTCATTTGTTTTTCGTGCTTCTGGAGATTCTGCATCTGGATCGTCTACCATATCCGCCGTTGGAATGCAGAACACCTGGAAACAAGCGTATTTGTAAGCAATTGCCATTGCCTTATTGGTTGCCTTATCTCCTGTGTCCATTGCTTCTCCTACAATGGTCGATTCGACAGAGGAACCATCTTCCGCATAAAATGTGAATTTGATTTTGCAGGTCACATAATGCATCATTGAACCGTTTCTTGTTTGCAGTTCTTTCTCATCTCGTTCCAGAATATTCGGGACGATTACAACCTTGTTTTTTGCAAGTGCCGGATGCAGTGCGTTGTAAACATCATCAATGCTTCTAAATTTGAATTTTTGCTGTTCATTCATTTTGTTTTTTCCAACAGCTCCAACATCCGTGATAACACCCGCTATAGATCTGTAGATCATCGGATATGTCGTGTTTTCCGGCATTAAGCGTCCCTCCTTTCAAACCAAATTCCAATGCTGTTAAATGCCATCTCTACACGTTCTAGTTCTTCCTCTGTAGCAACCACCTTGTAAAAGGCTGTTACCGTTTGCGGCTGAGGAAATGGCAAGTCATCTTCTTCATCTTCAAGGAAAAATGGTACTTCCGGATCTTTTGTTGCAACTGCCGCCGCTTTCAGCGTTTCTTCCGCCTTTTTTCGCTCTTCTTCTCTGGCCTTGGCGATTTCTTCGAGCTTTCTGCGTTCCTCTTCCCGCGCTCTCTCAATCTCAGCCTGCCGGCGCTGCTCCTCTTCCTGCTCGCGGCGGATGCGTTCCGCCTCCAATGCCCGCTTTTTGTTGTCCTCGTATATATTAATCCGGGTAAGGGCGGCACCAAGGTCACGGCTCTTCTGATAGACCTGCAACGCATCTTCCACAACATCTGACTGCGTATTGCGGATAATGCCAATCTCAGAAGCAACCTTTTCAGCCATCGCCAGAAGCTCTTTTTCGATCTGTTTCAGGCTTGTGGTGGCGTTGTCCCACTTTTTCACATAGATCTCCTTGAGTGGCAGGTACTCCGCCCATTCACCGGCGCATTCTGCATACAGCGTCTCAACATCCCCATGACGCTTGCGGATGCGCTCTGCCTCCATCTCTTTCAGCTGACTATCGATCAGGCAGATCGGCTCGTCGATGATTTCAAGAAGCTCTTTTACCTTCTCCTCGAAGTCGTTGTAAGGCACCAGGCACTGCGCCTTTACTTCTTTCCGACGTTTCTCTACTTCTTCTCTGGTCTTCCGGAGAGACGCCAGTTCCGCCTTAGCCACGCTCTTAGATTCCTCAGTGAATACCGCTCCCTGATACTCCGCCATCTTTTCGGACAACTTAGCTTTCACATCCTTAAAGTTACACCGAATCACAGCCGGTTCCTGGCTAATTTCGATCTTTAATTCATTCATTTTCTTTTTCTCCTTCTTTTCTGTTTTCTTCTACTTTCTGCAGTCCGAGAATCGCCGCGATTGTCTCAACCTGCGGGAATTTCTCGCTTTCCAGATACCGGCGTACTGCTTCGATGTAACATGTTGCCGCATCTGCCGCGCTTTTTTCTACACTTACATCCAAGCCTACATATTCATACTTTTTCATTCTTCTACCTCCACAAATTCTCCGTTTTTCAGCGTGTAATAAGTGTTCTCTTTGATTTTTTCGCCGTCTACACGCTCTGTTTTTACGCAGATCGGCACATAGCGTCCTTTTTCTTCATCTTTCGCCCATTCCGCAAGCGTGATCCAGCTCCCCTTTTTGCCTTTTGCTTTTGATCTGCTGCCTGCGCACATAATCACAGCATCTTCTCCGGTGCTGTTGATCTGCGCGGAGTTACCGGACGAGCCGATCTGCGCGGAGTCACCGGACGAGCCGA
>ENA-OPWW01000166-OPWW01000166.1-human-gut-metagenome-genome-assembly--contig:-NODE-166-length-42850-cov-4.514172_pt1 | contig 42850 bp, 69 predicted proteins | sample MGYA00241513_ERZ502018 | MGnify/ENA primary metagenome ERZ502018 (study PRJEB25962, sample SAMEA2042987) | human gut metagenome | biome: human gut; feature: human-associated habitat; material: faeces...
CTCAAGAAAAAGTAAGGTTTGGAGGGATAAACCGTGATTCTGCCGATGGAAAACACACCGCAGCTGCATGAAGCACTGGAGGCATGGGCTGCGTCGGGATGGCGCTGCAAAATCGTGGAAAAGAAAGCCTTAACCACTCATGACCGATAAGTTTTACAAATGGCTTTGCGCCTTGATAGCATCGGGTGATGTGCATCCGTTCTACTGCTCCTCGCAGTGGGTGCGATTATCGCACAAGGTACTGGACATGGACAAGCACGAATGCCAGCTGTGCAAAGAGCGCGGGCGTTACCGGCGGGCAGAGCTTGTGCACCATGTCAACCATGTGCGCCGCGCGCCAAAGCTTGCGCTGGATATCTGGTACACGGATGCAGACGGCAACCGGCAGCGCAACCTTATCAGCGTATGCAGGGACTGCCACGAGACTGTGTGCCACCCGGAGCGGCTGCGGAAATGCAGCGGCGGCGCACCGCTGACGTTAGAAAGGTGGGATTGAATGCCATCGTCTGATAATTGTAATCATTATGTAAAACTGTATTTTGTTTTGACGCCGGAGCATTTATCTCTTGGCGATGAATAGTGCAAAGAGTTTGTGAAGTTACAATTGCAAGAGGGATTTATCCGCGCGCTGGAAGACTTAGAAAAAGAGTGGTCGCGAATTATAAAAGACTGTGTACACCCCCCTCCCGAAAAAACGGGCTGAGCGGGTCAAGCCCTTATTCGGGGTGTCCCCTGACTTTGCCGCTGGCCTTGCGCGCACGCACACGCGCGAGGATGGTATACAGATTGCACAAATATGGATGAAACGGAGATCGTGATGGGAAAAAGGAAAACACCGGCCACCGCCAGCGAAAAATACCGGACGGAGCTGGCGGAGATCGAGCAGGCCGCGAAGGCAGCCAACTGCGACACAAATTTTTTGTATCGCTCCACGCTGGACCGGTATGTTACGCAGCTGAACCTTCTGGATCAGGCGCAGAACGACATGAACGAGCGCGGTCTTACCGTTGTAAAGACCACCCCGCGCGGTGCGGAAATTGAAGCAGCAAACCCTTCCATTCAGGTCTATAACCAGACTGCCAGCGCAGCCAACTCCACCGTATCAACGCTGCTGCGGGTCGTGCAGACGTTTAAGTTTATGGCGGCGAAGCCCAGCGAGGACGATGAGCTGTAATATTCCCCCGGAGATCTTGGAGTACATTGAGCAGGTGGAGAACAATGCTCCGCGTGCTTGCAAGGAGCAGCACGCCCTTGTTGCACTGATCCGGCGCGTTTTTGCGACAGAAGACATTTATGTGGATACCGAGCGTATGCGGAAATACTTCCGCATCGCCCGGTATTTCCCTTATGACCGCCTTTTTCCGTGGCAGACTTTTGCACTGGGGCTCTGGATGTGCACCTATTGCAGAGACGGAAGCCCCCGGTTCAAGACGTTGTTTGCTATGGTCGGGCGCGGCGCTGGCAAGGATGGCGTGATTGCCCTTTTCTCGGCGGCGCTGATCAGCCCATACAACCCGGTACCGCACTACAACGTGGATATCTGCGCCAACAACGAAGAACAGGCTGTCACCCCCGTGAAGGACATTGTGGAGGCGCTGGAAAACCCGAAGTGGGAAGCCAAGCTTTCGCGGTTTTACTATCACACAAAAGAGGTGCTGCAGGGGCGCAAGAATCTGGGCGAAGTAAAAGGCCGCACCAATAACCCAAAGAACCGAGATGGAATGCGTTCCGGCGCGGTTATCTTCAACGAGGTGCATCAGTACCAGAATTACGACAATATCAAAGTGTTTATCACCGGCCAAGGCAAGGTTGCAGAACCTCGCGTTGGCTTTTTTACATCCAACGGCGATGTATCGGACGGCCCTTTGGACGATTACCTTGCCAGAGGTCGACGCATTTTATTTGAAGGCGAACCGGATGAGGGCTTTTTGCCGTTCATCTGCTGCCTGAACACCAAGGACGAGGTGCACGACCCGGAAAACTGGTGCATGGCAAACCCTTCCCTGCCCTATCTTCCGCATCTGATGCAAGAGATCCATGATGAATACCGCGACTGGAAAGAACGCCCGGAGCAGAACGGCGATTTTATCACAAAACGCATGGGCATCCGGGACGGCGCGAAGGAAATTTCTGTTACCGACTACGAAAACGTCAGGGCAACAAACCGCCCCTTGCCGGATATGGCTGGCTGGAGATGCACTGTGGGCATCGACTACGCCGAAATGAACGACTGGGCGGCGGTAGACCTGCATTTCCGCAAAGGAGACCAGCGCTATGATATCAATCACGCATGGATCTGCTCCAACAGCAAGACCCTGCCCCGGGTAAAAGCCCCATGGCGAACGTGGTGCGAAAACGGAGACTGTACCTATGTAGACGATGTGAGCATCTCGCCGTATCTTTTGACGGATTTCATCCAGGAAGCCGGACGGAAATACACCGTAAAAAAAGTGGCACTTGACCATTTCCGCTACACCATGATGGCAGAAGCGCTGCAAAGTATCGGTTTTGACGCGAAGGATAAAAACCGGGTGAAGCTGGTACGCCCCAGCGACATTATGCAGGTTGACCCAGTGATACAGGATTGCTTTGACCGCAACTTGTTTACTTGGGGCGATGTGCCGCATCTACGCTGGGCGGTCAACAACACAAAGCGTGTGCGCAGCAGCCGAAGCCAGGGCGTGGATACCGGAAACTTCATTTACGCCAAAATTGAGGGCAAAAGCCGAAAAACAGACCCGTTCATGGCGCTGGCGGCAGCCATGACGGTGGAAAGCGATCTGGGCACCGGTCAGGTGCAGCTGCCAAAGATCGGAGCATTTTGCTGGTAACTTGCCGGTAATTTGCCGGAAGGAGAAAAACAATGTCTTTTTCTGAGAAAATCAAACAGTTTTTTGGGTTTTCACCGCCCGAGCAGAAGATCACCACACATGATTTTCTGCTGAACGGCGATGACCTGACCTGCGAAATGCTTGGCTACTGGCAGGAATACCAGCTGCGTGACCTCGCATTCAACTGCTGCGTAAACCTGATTGCGAACGCGATTGCAAACTGCGAGTTTAAGACGTTCGAGCGCGGGCAACCGGTCAAATCGGATTATTACTATCTGCTGAACGTAGAACCGAACGTCAACGAAAACAGCACGGCGTTCTGGAAAAAAGTGATCTACAAGCTCTATGCCAAAAACGAAGCCCTTGTTGTTCCGATTCCGCGCGGTGGGAGGGTTGAGCTTGTGGTGGCAGACAGCTGGACAAAGCCGGAGTACATCCCCACACAGGAAAATGTATACCGTCAGATACAGGTTGGGCAGCAGTCATATACCCGTGACCTGAAAGAGCGTGAGGTACTGCATCTTACCCTGAACAGCGATGATGCAAAAAGGGTTGTGGATGCACTGTATGAAAGCTACAAGAAACTGGTGCAGTCCAGCATCAAGAGCAACGTCTGGAACAACGGCCAGCACATGAAGGTGCACGTCACACAGGTTGCCGACGGTCAAGACGATTTTGAGAAAAAGTTTTCTGCCATGCTGGAAAGCAGTTATAAACCGTTTCTGGAATCCGGCACCGGTATTTTGCCGGAATTTGACGGCTATGAGTTCCAGTTGATGAACAACGGCACCGGCACAAAGGACACGCGGGACATCAAAGCCCTTTTTGATGACATTTTTTCTTTTACCGCGCGCGGACTGGGCATCCCGCCCGTGCTTGTGCAGGGTGATGTGGCGGGCATCAACGACATTATCACCCACTGGCTGACCACCGGCATCGACCCGTTGGCGGCGCAGATCAGCAAGGAGTTCAGCCGGAAGCTGATTCCCAAGGCGGATTGGCTGCGCGGAGACCGCGTATATGCGGACACCTCCACCATCCAGCACTTTGATATGTTCTCCAATGCAGCGAACATTGAAAAAATCGTCGAGAGCGCTGCATACAGCATCAACGAGCTGCGCGAGGCAACCGGCGGTGCGCCGCTGCCTGATGAATGGGCTAACATCCACTGGATGACCAAAAATATCGCTACCGTGGAGACCGTCGCAAGGGACGCTGCCACGGAAAGCAACCCGAAGGAGGAATAATATGCCGAAACCCTATTTTGATATCCAGCAGTTTGGCGAGCAGACGGATATCTATATCTTTGGCGATATCGTAAGATACGCCTATGAAGACAGTCAGGAGACCAGCGCGTACAGTCTTGTCCAGCAGCTGAAGAAAATCCCTGATGCAGCCGAGATCAATTTGCATATCGACAGCTTTGGCGGAAACGTTTCCGAAGGATGGGCGATCTACAATGCGCTGCAAAGCAGCCGTGCGCGGGTCACGTCCTATGCAGACGGTTTTGTTGCCAGCGCTGCCATTTACCCGTTTCTGGCTGGTCAGGAACGCATTGCCAGCAATGTGAGCGCCTTTTACTTTCACCCGGCAAGCCAGCTTGTGACCGGTTACGCCGAGGATCTGCGCAGCGCGGCGGATGCACTGGACCAGCTGACCGAAATCGGGCTGAGCGCATTCACAAACGCCGGCATGGAGGAACAGGCCGCCCGCGACCTTGTAAACAGTAAGGCGTGGTACTCCCCTGCCGCTATGCTGGAAAAGGGCATCGCAACCAGCATCCGCAAAACAGGCGACGCTTCCGGCGTGTCCCAGAGCGTGCGCGGCTTGATCGTGCAGCAGCTTATGGTGCCGCATGAGGATGTAGAGCCACCCGCTGAACCGCCCGCAAAGCCCAGCCTGATGCAGATGCTTTGCAATATCTGAAAATAAGCCGTAAAGCAGCACTTCCTTTGTGGGGGTGCTGCTTTTTAAATACCAAAAAGGAGAAATCAACATGAATCTTTCTGAACTGTACAAGAACAATCAGAAGCTGAACGATCTGCGCCAGAAGCTGCACGATGCTTACAAGAGCAACGACGAGAATGCTGTGACTGACACCTTCCTGCAGATGTTCCAGACCGTGGGCGACATCAACCGCGAGGAGTACCAGCAGCAGCTGGACGGCATGAAGCAGGAGCTGGACAATTCCGTCCTGTATGCCCGCGGCGTGCGCCAGCTGACCAACGACGAGCGCGAGTACTATCAGGCCGTGGAGAAGGCCATGCGCGCCGACAACCCCAAGCAGGCGCTGGAGAACGTGACCGTTGTGTTCCCGCAGACGGTTATCAGCCGCGTGATGGACGATCTGGCATCCAAGCACCCCCTGCTGAGTAAAATCCAGTTTACTCCCACCGGCGGCGCGATCCGCATGATGCTGAACACCGACGGCATCCACAAGGCCAAGTGGGGCAAGCTGTGCGCCAAGATCGTGGAAGAGCTGACCTCCGGCTTTAAGGAAGTGGATGCAGGTCTGTACAAGCTGTCTGCGTTCATCCCTGTCTGCAAGGCGCAGCTGGATCTGGGCCCTGAGTGGCTGGACCGCTACATCCGCGCAATTCTGGCTGAAGCTCTGGCGAACGGTCTGGAAGAGGGCATTGTCATGGGTGACGGCAACGATCAGCCCATTGGCATGGTGCGTGATGTAAGCGATGACGTTGCCGTGATCGGCGGCAAGACCTACCCGGAAAAGGCAAAGGTAAAGGTCAACGATTTCGAGCCTGCCACGATGGGCAATCTGATCTCTATGCTGGGCAAGACTTCCAACGGCAAGGATCGTGACCCGGATGATCTGATCCTGCTGGTCAACCCGCAGGATTACTACCTGCGCGTGATGCCTGCAACCACCGTGCGTGCCCCGGATGGCACCTACCGCAACGACATTTTCCCTGTTCCCCTGACCGTCATCAAGACCGCTGCGCTGCCGCGCGGTCAGGCTGTGTTCGGCATCGGTCACCTGTACTTTGCGCCGGTCGGCATGAACAAGAACGGCCGCATCGAGTACAGCGATGATTACCATTTCCTCGAGGACGAGCGCGTTTACCTGATCAAGCTGTACGCCAACGGCTTCCCGGTGGACAACAACGCCTTCCTGAATCTGGACATTTCCGGCCTGCAGCCCATGACCTACCGCGTGACTACCGTTCCCGCGCCTGCCGCATCCACTGATGCAACTCTGAGCGCCCTGAAGCTGGGCAGCCTGAACCTGACCCCGGGCTTTACCTCCAGCAATGTGACCTATACGGCGACTACCTCGGCAGCCTCCAACACCATCACCGCGACCCCTGCCAACGCTGGCGCCAAGGTCAAGGTGGAAGTGGGCGGCAAGGAGATCGAGAATGGCAAGCCTGCGACCTGGAGCGATGGCAGCAACACCGTGACCATTACCGTGACCGCTGCGGACGGTGAGACCGTCAAGACCTACACCGTCACGGTCACCAAGTCCTGACCATGATTGGGATGTACGATACCGAGCTGCTGCCGGACATCAAAAACTATCTTGATATCACATGGTCGGATGATGCGCTGGATAAAAAAATCTGGGGCATCATCGTGACCGGTATGCTCTATCTGGACAGTAAGATCGGCACAGCACAGGACTACACGCAGCCCGGGCTTGCCCGTGCGCTGCTGATGGACTATGTGCGCTACACCCGCGACGGCGCGGCAGATATTTTCGAGCACAATTATCTGCACCTACTGCTTGCGGCGAGAAACGAAAGGCTGGTGAATGATTTTGCAGAGAACACGCAAAAGCCCGACCCGCCCTGACACGGAAATCAGCCAGACTTTCAACAGCGGGGTCGTGCAGATATTTTCCACCCGGGACGCCGCACCGGTCGGGCATTCCCCTGTTGTGGAGCGCACGGCAAAGTGCACCCTGCGGTACGAGGAGCAGCGCCTTGGCATCAACCGGTTGTATCTGAGCCGCCAGAATCAGGCGGAGATCGTCCGGGTGATCCGCGTGCCGGCACCGCAGAGCATCTCCATTTCCAGTCAGGACGAAGCCCAGACCGAGGACGGCAGGCACTACCGCATCGACACGGTACAGGCCGTTCGAAGCTGGCCCCCTGCGCTGGATCTGGCGCTGCGTGCCGTGGAGCATGACTATGATAACAGCTTACAGGAGGGCACCAAGGATGACATGGCATGAGTGTATCATTGCTGCCCACACAGCTGTTACAGACCGTGTAAGCCACGGCGGGCGGATGAAGTCCAAGCGGTATTTCGTCTGGCAGGAAGAAGCGCCGGACGACCTTATTGCGGACGGTAAGCACATCGAACGTGCCATGATCGGCACGACAGACTTGTTTACCTCGATGGAGTTCGACCCGTGGTGCGAAGCGCTGGAAAAATCGTTTGACGCTTCCGAGCATATCGCATGGGAGAGGCTTCAGCCTATGTATGAAGCTGATACAAAAATCTGGCATTACCGTTGGCGGTGGGAGGTGTTCGGCTGTGGCTAGGATCGAAGCAAAAGGGCTGGATGCTTACATGAAAAAGCTTCAGAAGCTGAACCAAAGCACCGATGATGTATGCAAAGCCGGCGTTTATGCCGGTGCAAAAGTCATGGGTGACAAAATCAAAGCTGCCGTTGACACGATTCCGATTCACAGCCTGCCGTCCGGGCAGGAGCAGTATTATGCCCACCCCAATGGACCGCCCATGAACGGATTAAGCCAGCAACAGGCTGATGACCTGAAAAAAGGGTTCGGCATTGCAAAATTCAGCCATGAAAATTATGCGTGGAATACAAAGCTTGGCTTCAACGGATACAACAGCATCCAGACTAAAGGGCATCCGAAAGGACAGCCGAATGCGCTGATTGCCCGCTGCGTAGAAGGCGGTACAAGCGTTTGGGTGGCAACTCCGTTTGTTGCTCCTTCCGTCCGAAAAGGACGAAAAGAAACGGAAGCCGCCATGGGGCAGGCTGTTGAAAAAAAGATAAAAGAAACGATTGACAAATAACCTGCGCAGGGTGTCCACAGTGGACACCCTGCTTTTTTGTATGAAAGGAGAAAACACATGGTAACTACTGGTTTTTCCAATGTGCATATTGCTACTTACGCTTCCGATGGCGGAACCGTGACTTACAGCGGCGTGCGCAAGCTGGGGCGCTCGGTGAGCATGAGCACCGATATTTCCACCAGTGATGACAACAAGTTTTACGCCGATGACCGGCTGGCGGAAACCGAGACCGGCTCTGCCTTCACCGATGGCAGCGGCACCTGCACCGTGGACGGCTTGACCGCAGAGGAAGAGGCTTTCATCATGGGCCTGAAAGCCGGCAACTCCGTAACGCCGGACGAGGGCACCGCGGTGGAGACCTACGAGTACGGCGCATCTATGGAACCGCCTTATCTGGGGCTGGGCGCAGTCAAGAAGGTGCAGAAGGACGGCAAGAGCATGTGGAAGGCAATCGTCCTGTGCAAGATCCGCTTCAAGGTGCCCAAGGACGATGCCGAGACGCAGGGTGAGCAGATCGACTGGCAGACCCAGGATCTGGACTTCAGCATCATGCGCGATGATAGCGCTATGAACCGGTGGAAGATCATCCCCAAGAAGGAGTTTGACACCGAGGCAGCGGCGGTTGCGTTCATCAAGAAGGCACTGGGAGGTGCAGCATGATCGAGGACAAGTACATCGTATTCGCGCACGTCAAGGATGATGAGTACCCCATGTGCATGACCATCAAGGCGCTTTCTGTGCTGGAGGGCACCTACGGCTCTGTGGACAATATTTTTGGTGTTGCCAAGGAAGCCGCAAAAACCGGCCGCGTTGCCGACCTTGCAAAGGCGGCACTGACCATTGCACCCGTGCTTGCGGATGCAGGCCGGGACTATGTGCGGGAGATGGCGGCAGAATCCAACGACAAGGAGTTTCAGGACATGGCGCAGAGCCTGCCGGACTTCCCTGCTGCTGCAGAGCTGGAAAAGAGCATGACGTGGGCAGAGTGCCGCGCACTGTGGAACGACTGCGTTACCGCAATTGCGCGCGGCTCCGGCCGCGAGGTGGAGGCTGAACCGGACAACAGCGCAAAAAACGCGGAAAGCGCCATGTGATACAGCTTAACAGAACGTGGTTTCTGTTTTACGGCCGCAAACTGGGCATGAATGAGCATCAAGTGCATTCGTGCCCGGTGGGCCGTATGTTGGATTATATGGCGTGTATGCAGATAGAAAACGGCGCAAACCAGAAGCTCTACGCCACCGTAGACGATCTGGAAAAAATACGGTAAGGAGGTGAGAAAGCATGGCAAAAACGGACATTGGCCCCAAAATAAGCGTTGAGGGTGAAAAAGAATACCGGCAGCAGATGCAAAACATTATTGCCCGGCAGAAAGAGTATGCCGCTGAGCTGAAGTCCACCACAGCATCTATGGACGAGAACACCTCCGCAGAACAGCGCGCATCCTCGGTGGCGGCGGTGCTGCGCAAGCAGATCGCCGCGCAGACGGATGCTTTGAACGCCCAGAAAGGTATGCTGCTGCAGGCCACTGAAAAATATGGCAGCGCAAGCACACAGGCATCAGCATACCGGACTGCGGTCTATAAGACGAATGCGGAGTTGGAAACCTTAAAAAGCCGCCTGCGCGATGCCGAAAACGGCCTTGGAGAGTTTGCGTCTAAAGCAGATGGCGCAAAAGGAAGCTTGGACGGCCTTACAAACACAGATGCCGGAAGCGGTATGTTTGACGGGTTGCAATCGGCAGTAACAAAGGGAAGCATTGCTGCCAACCTCTTCAGCAAGGTCTCGAGCACGATAATTGCAGCCGGAAAGCAGGTCGTGTCGACCGGTGTACAATACAATGCGCAGCTGGAACAGTACCAGACAGCACTGACCAATATGTTGGGCAGCGAAGCGGAAGCCGTTGCTCTTTTGGATGAGATCAAACAGGACGCTGCCAAAACACCGTTTGATACTGCCGGTCTGGTAAAAGCAAACGAATTGCTTATTTCTACCGGCGTAGATGCCGAAAGTTCCCGCAGAACCATTCTTGCATTGGGTGATGCAGTTTCTGCTACCGGCGGCGGCAATGAAGAGTTGAGCCGCATGGCGCAAAACTTGCAGCAGATCCGGAATGCGGGCAAGGCGACCAGCGCGGATATCAAGCAGTTTGCCTACGCCGGCATAGATGTTTACGGCATTCTTGCGGACTACACCGGAAAGTCTGCCGAAGAAGTGCAGAAAATGACAGTCACTTATGACTTGTTATCTAATGCGCTTATTTCGGCGGCTGACGAGGGCGGCCGCTATTTTAACTCCATGAGCACCCAAAGCGAGACGCTGAATGGTCAGTGGAGCACGCTAAAAGATAACGCCACGCAGCTTGCCGGTCTTATGACAGGGGATCTTACGGACGGGATAAAGGTCGTAGTCGGGCACATGAATGACCTTACTGTTGCCGCGTCAGAAGCGTATGACACGGGTGGATGGTTTGGTCTGGCAGATGCAATTGCCTCTAACATCCCGATAGTCTCGGAACTTAAAACCGGGTTTGAGAATGCTACAACTGCCGCGATCAATTTTTTGGATCGTGCCAGTTATGCGCTGAACAAAGGCCTTGGCAAAAATGCTTACGCCGGATACAACAGCTACGAGGATTACCAAAAAGACCAGAAGAAAAAATCAAGTCAAACTGAAGAGGCTCGGCGAAAAGCGAGAGAAGAACGCGGAAGAAAACATGCAGAGCGCGTTCGGCAGGCACAAGCACAAGCCGCATCGAATTATATTGTCCCTACTTACAACGGTTCCGGCAGCAGTGGTAGAAACAGCAGAAGCGGCGGCTCTGGCGGCAGAAGGACTCCCACAAAAACTGCTCAGGACACCAAAAAGCTGGCGAAATCCGTTACCAACACCTCCAAGCAGCTGTTGCAGGGCACGGAAAACATTGTGGGTGCCATCAGCCGCACAGTGGAAACCGCAGACAATACTTACAACGTCTATGATGGCACGACCAAGAAGCTGAAAGGCACCACGACTGAAACTGTCCAGACCATCACGGACAGCTGGACGGAAATGGTGGACGGCGTTGAAACGCAGTTCAAGCGGGTGCAGACCCTGACGGACGGCGTTGTGACCTCTGAAAAAGTGACCAGTTCCCTTGCAGACGAGGTCGCTAAAAAGTCCGTCCATACCCGTGCGGAGACCCTGACGGCGGCGCAGGCAGAGATAGACGAAGCCATTGGCTACGTCAGCCGGACTGCCCAGACCTCTACCGAAACCAAGAAAGTGCTTAACGCTGAGACCGGCGCGCTGGAGGATACCGTTGTATCTGCCACAAAGGTGGTTACAGACTGCTATAAGCGCATCGTGGAGGGTCAGGAACAGACCGTAGAGCGCACCACCACTTACACCAACGGCATTGTAACGGACGTCAACGAAAAGGTTACCGACCTGAACACCAGCATCAAATACACCGAGGGCGCTCTGGGCGGCTTCTCCAAGTTTGTACTGGATCTGGATACTAAGCTGGGCGGGCTGGAAAAGGTTGCAAGCAACCTGACAAAAAGCCCTCTGGGGCAGTGGTTCAGCGATTTGGCGCAGGGCTACCGCGCAAGTGACAGTTTTTGGGAGAACATCGACGTCCCGGGAACGCTTATCAGTGGCCTGACCGGTGCTGCACAGGGCTTTCAGCTGACCGGAAACTGGGCGGGCGCACTTGCCGGTGGAATATTTGGCATCGCGGGAAAATTGCTCGGCACGTCCATCAGCACCGAAGCCGGAAGCTGGGGCGCTGACCTTGTAACCGGCCTTGCAAAGGGCATTCTGGGCGGTGGCGGTATTATCACAAAGGCAGTCTCGTGGATCGGCGGCATTATAAAAGGATTTTTGCATTTTTCGCGGCCGGACGAAGGGCCTTTGCGGGAATACGAGAAGTGGATGCCTGATATGATCCAAGGCATGGCGGATGGCATCCGCGACAACGCTTACCTGCTGCAGGAGGCTGCCGCAGACCTTGGCGGAAAGCTGAAAATGCAATTGCAGTATGATGTGGGCAGCGCAAACGGCTTTGCGCAGGTAGCTACCAACTCCCGCACGGTGCGCATGGGCGGTATTACCTTCAACGTGTATCCGTCTGCGGACATGGACGAGGAACGCTTTGCCCAGTACACCATTACACGACTTACACAGATGATCAACGAGGAGGCTGCAGCCAGTGGAGAAGTACCTGTATTTTAACGGGCACAGCAGCACCGAGTACTGCTGCCATATCGAACACAAACCCAGCATCCCGACCCCGAACCGCAAGTATGAGGAGTACGAGGTTGCAGGCCGAAACGGCAAGCTGCACGCGGATCAGGGGCAGTACGAAAATATCACGGTGTCGTATCAGCTGTATTTCCACGGCAGAAACCCTACCCCGGAGCAGCTGCGCGGCATCAAGGCATGGCTATGCGGTACGCCGGGTGCCTATCCCCTATCGGACGGATACGACCCGGAGTACTTTTACCTTGCCATTGCGAAAATGGGCGATACCAGCAATATTCTGGACAAATACGGCCGATTTACGGTGGAGTTTGACTGTGATCCGCGGCATTTTTTGTGGTCCGGGCGGGAGCTGCAGGAGATGACGAACGGTCAGGCGCTGCTGAACCCACTGGATCAGGTGTCACTCCCCTATTTTGAGGTGACCGGAAACGGACAAGAGGGCGAACTGCTGGTGAACGGAAAAGCATTCGGCATGAAGCCGCCCGCCGATAAAACCGTGTGCTGCGATGCAGAAATATGGAACGCATGGCTGGAGGACGGCACCAATGCAAACCCGGTGACCGGCGGCATCTGGCCGGAACTGGCTGCCGGCGAAAACCTTATCCAGTGGAGCGGCGGTATCCAGACCGTGAAGATCATGCCAAGGTGGTGGACGTTATGAAACCTGTTTTACATGATGAAAATGTGACTACCGTGGGCAATTTTGGATATGGTACGCTTTCGGATGCGCTGGAATGCACTGTTAGCTGCGAGGAAAACGGAACGTATGACCTGACCTTACAGTACCCGGTGACCGGCATTCACGCGGAAAAGCTTTTGGAGCGGCGTATCATCAGCGCACGGCCTTCCAGCTACGAAACCCGGCAGCTTTTCCGCATTTATCGCATCAATCGCCCTATGAATGGACGGTTTCAGGTGTCTGCGCACCATATCTCGTATGACCTCGGCAACTGCATCGTGAAGCCGTTTAGCGCAAAATCTCTCAGGGAGACCATACAGAAGCTGAATGCAAACATTGTGGGAGACTGTAAGTTTGAGATCTCTGCGGATTACGACAATGATAAAGAGTTTTCGGTCACAAAACCGGTGACTGTGCGCGCTGCGATGCTCTCCAACGGCGGAAGCAGCATTGCAGACACCTACCTTGGCTACTGGGAGTTTGACGGCTTAAAGTGCACGCTGCGGCTGAAAGAAGAGGTAAACCGGGGCGCAGTCATTGCATACGGTCTGAATCTGGTGGACGTCACGCAGGAAAAAAACATCGACAACGTATACACCCACGTCTATCCGTACTGGACAAATGCACAAAAGGGTAAGTTTTACGCGCTGGACCCCATAAAAGCGTCTAATATCGAGGGATACCAGAAGATCTACCCGCTGGACCTGACCAGCTACTTCCAGAAAGCACCCTCTGATGCCAGTATGCGGAAAGCTACCACTGAATTTTTGTCTAAAAACCAGATCGGGAAAATAGAGCCGAGCTTGACCGTAAGCTATGTGCAGCTGGAAAAGACCGTAGAGTACAAAGACCAGAAGAACAAGGTCATTCTGCGCGGCGATACGGTAGAGGTGCGTTATTTGCGCCTTGGCGTGAATGTGCTGGCCAGAGTGACAAAGACCGATTATGACGTTGTTCACGACCGGTACGCCTCGATCTATGTAGGCAAGGCAAGCGAAAAGCTTGCAAGAACTACCGTGAAAGACCGCAACCGCATGAGCACCACGAACGACCGCGCTGTTGATGCAAGCCGTGTGGCCACAGACTACATTGGCGAAACGGACGATGGCGGCATCCAGTTCGGGCCCGGAAGCTTTAATTACACGATAAACGAAAAAGGACTGGAGTTTCACGGAATAAAAAATCTGGAACCCATTCGCGTCTGGCAAAACGAAGCAACAAAAGAGCCTCTCAAAAGTTTAGAGGAACAAACGATATCTGTTGACCTTACCGGTTACTCCGCTATCCTGATCACTTACGAAAGCACAAAAGGCACTACATGGTTTGCGGGCGGCGGCAGCGGCGGCAGAGTATCCAGCATCATACCGGTAAACGGAAAGACCTACACGCTTATGTATGCGTGGAACACACCACACTTTCGGAACATCACAGTTTATCAGGACAGCATTGAGTTTGGTCCTGGGAAAGAGCGAACATCCAAATATAGTCCGCTCACTGGTACTATTTGGACTAACATAGATCTGGAGACGCCAACGTTTGATGGATGGGCCACCAACAACGCCGTTTGTGTACCGCAAGAGCTTTTTGGTTTTTTGTAAGGAGGGCTATCGTGAAAAAAGAAGATTACTTATACCAGTGCACCGTGTGCCCGGATGGGCGTATCAAAAACGGAGGCTGGACGCTGAAAAGCGTCATCCCCAAAACGCTGCCGCCGGATCAGCTGCTTTTTGAGGATTTCCCGGCCAACAGCAACGGCGGCAGCGACTATATCTGGGACGGGCAAAATTTGATTTTTAGCCCGCTGCCGGAGGAAAGCGAGGAAGCAAATGCAGAAAATCAGGATTGATTTTGATAATCCCGGTCTGCCGCAGCACATCAGCGCGGTGGAAAACGACAGCCAGAGCCGGTTTTTTCAGGCGACGCTGTACGAAAACGGAAAGGCGTATACTGCGCCTGAAGGAGCCGCTTACAGCATCATGTACCGCGGCTTCGGCCCCCAGAATCAGGGCTGGTACGATACCATCAACGACGGCGCAGGTAAGCGGGCAGCTTGTGCCGTGTCCGGCAACGTTGTCACCTGCGAGATCGCGCGTCAGGCACTGCAGGCGCCGGGTCATGTGAGCATCGTGCTTTGTGTGACGACCGGAAAAGGCTATATGCTCAAGAGCTGGCCTATCGAGTGCGACTGTAAAAACGACCGCTATGACAGCACCACGGAGATCCAGAGCTTTTTCTATGTTACGCAGATCTCTAACGAATCGTGGACGCAGGCGATCCAGGCGGTAGAAGAGCTCAAAAATATCATCGACCCCACCCTCTCCCTCTCCGGCAAGGCGGCGGATGCAAAGGCTGTCGGTGATGCGGTTCAGGGCGTAAGGGATGACCTTGCATCGGAGATTTCCCGCGCGGAAACAGCGGAAAAGGCCAACGCCGACAACATCGCGGCTGAGGTCGAGCGCGCACAAGCCGCCGAAAGTGCCCTATCCACTAAAATCACGGAGGAGACGGAGCGGGCAAAGGCGGCAGAACAGGCGAACGCGGACGGAATTGCCGCTGAAGCGTCCCGCGCCAAGGGCGAAGAGCAGCGCTTGGATACCGCCATCACCGCCGAAACCGCTCGCGCGGAACAGGCAGAGCAAGCGCTGGATACGCGCACCGCAGCCCTCGAATCTTGCGGATTTGTCGTTGTAGACGGCAAAATCTGCGTGAAATATGTCAAACGCTGAAAGGAGCAAAACACATGACTGATAACACTGAGACTGTAGCTGCAGCGGCAACTCTCGTAACCGAGCCTCCCTATCTGGACAAGACCGCAAAAGACAATGGCAAAAAGCTTGACCAGATGACCGCTGCCCTGCTGGGTATGTCCAGCTCGCTGGGCGTGATCGCGCGGGCACAGACCAGCGTGGTGGAGGAGATGGACTATAGCGGCATCAAGGCGGTTGTGGCTGCCGGTAACGCACCGGCGGTTTTCCCGGTCGGCACGCAGCTGGTCAACACCTACACCGGCAAGGACGGCAAAGTCTACGACTGCCCGTGGGACGTGGTAAAAGCGGATGATATCGCCGAGGGCGAGACCGGCACCACCGCACCCGCAATGGTACTGCAGATGCACTACGCGTCTCTGGAAGATATCCAGTTTTCTGCATATCAGGCCTTCTACGTTGTGCCGGAGGCCGGTCTGGTGGCTGGCACCTACAACATCATTTTTGATTTTACCTATGGCACAAACGTCATAAACGGCGGTGCCTATAATTTTACCTTGACCAAAAATGCCCCCGCAGGTGCACGCATGACCGGCTTCTATAACGCACCGGACGTTGCACCTGCCAATTGGAAGGTTTACGTCTACAAGGATCAGTATAAGTCCGAGCTGCTGGAGACCTGCAACGTCTCTGCTGGCGTCGATGGCATAAATCTTGGTTCCTTCCTTGCAAAGCCCAACGGCAAACTGAACGGCTTGCATTCGGTTGCCTACGGCGATAACCGGTGGTATAAGTCCGCATACCGCCAGTACCTCAACAGCGATGCACCCGCAAAAGAATGGTGGGCTCCGCAGGATGAATGGGATATGAAGCCAGATCAGGCAGACACCGTGCCCGGCTTCCTCGCTGGCTTCTCGGATGACTTCAAGGCCGCCCTGACCCGCGTGAAGGTCGTGACCTACGGCAACGCCGTCACCGATGACGGCAGCGCTGTGGTGACCTATGACAAGGTTTTCCTACCCTCCCTGCAGGAGATCTATTGCAGCCCGCTGGTGTCCGGTGAGGGCACCTATTGGCCCTACTGGAAGGAACGCACCGGCGCAAAGACCCCGCAGACTCTGTGGCAGACCTATCCGCTGCGCATCACCCGCGACCTTGCACAGCGCACTGTGGGCCGCTATGTGCGGCTGCGCTCTGCGAATCGTGGCGGCGGCAACGGTGCCTTCTGCGTGTACTCCAGCGGCGGCGTCTACGGCTGGGGCGCGATCGGCGCGGATCGCTGCGCCCCGGCTTGCGAAATGACCAATCTTAAATAATCACCGGGCAATCCCTTGCCCGGTGAGAAAGTGAGTGCTATCCCATGGCAATGCGCAAAGACCAGATACCGGACAATAAATTCACGCTGCCGCTTGACGCGCGTGAGCTGGCACTGTATACCAGACAGATCACCAAAAATGCCAAAACGTTTGACCTCGAAATTGACGCAAGCCTTCCCGGTCAACTGCGCGCTACGGCAGACCGGATATTTTTTGATATCTTCGGAGCAAACGACCTCCGGCTGGACAAGCCGAACGAAAGAGAGGAGCGCTTTAAGCTTCAAAGGCACGCCGTCCGGCTGTGCACCGTCCTTTTGGCGGAGATAGACATGGCAAAAGCCAGCTATCACCTTTCTGGCAAACGGTGCTCTTTCTGGGGCAACAGTGTGCGCGATATCCGGCAGCGTTGCCGGGACTGGCACGAGAGTGATGCAAAGCGTGCAAAAGCGCTTTGACATAAAAATGGCTGTAGGCTAATGGGCCGCAATGTGCGGCTGCGCTCTGCGAATCGTGGCAACGGCAACAATGCCTTCAACGTGAACTCCAGCGGCAACGTCAACAACTGGAACGCGATCAACGCGAATCGCTGCGCCCCGGATTGGACGGCAGCACGCCCACAAAAGCCCCTGCATAGCAGAGGCCGGGCAAAAACTGCCGTGCAAGGAGCCGAGTGCCATGTCTGCCCTCTGGCAGACGAACAATATCAGCCGGACGTGGCCACCCTGCGGGGTGTTGACCGCTATCACCCGGCAGATCCTTGCGAGGAGAGCTGAAAAAATCAGTGCAAGAAGAAGAAATAATAATCGGGTTCGATGCCCTGTATAATTCCGAGGGCAAGTGCGCCAAAGGCGTGTGCCGCAAGGCAAGCGTTGGACGGTTTCACCTGTTTCGGATGGACGAGATCCTGAAACTCCAAAAGGAGCTCGCGACAGGTACATACAAGGCACGGCCAACAATCAAAGTTAGAATCACCTATCCCAAGCCCCGCACAGCGGTTGCGAATGGCTTTCGGGATAGGGTATACCAGCGCTCTCTCAACGACAATGCTGTTTATCCAGCAATGACACGGAGTTTCATCCGGCAAAACGCGGCCTGCCAGACCGGCAAAGGTACCGACTGGGCGCGCAAGCAGGTCAAGCTCATGATGGAGCGCGAATACCGGCAACACGGCGCTGATGGCTATGTGCTGTTGGTAGATATCCGGCACTATTACGACACGATGCCCCATAACGTGGCAAACCGCTGCTTTGAGCGGCATCTGCCGCCAAGTGTGCATAACCGCGTGCGTGAGGTGCTGGATCGTCAATATACCGGCGAGGCCGGTTATAATCCGGGCAGCCAGATGGTGCAGCTTGCCGGGATCTCGGTGCCCGACCCCATAGATCACTACATCAAGGAGCGCCTGCGGGCGAAAAAGTACGTCCGTTTTATGGATGATAGCCTCATCATCCACCACGACAAGGCGCAGCTTGAGGAGTGGCGGGAGGCAATCCGCGCCCGGTACGCTGCCGATGGCATGGAGCTGCACCCGACCAAGACCAAGATCGTCAGGCTAAAGGATGGATTCCGTTTTCTAGGTTTCATCTACCGCTTGACCCCGGCGGGCAAGGTCGTTATGACCGTTGACCCGCAGAATGTCAAGGCCGAGCGCAAGCGCCTGTTTCGGCTTGCCCAGCTCATCAAGGCAGGAGAGAAACCGGCATCTGCCCTGTATGAGCAGTATGGATCATGGAAAGCCCATGCCGCTAAAGGCAACTCGCAGCAGCTGCTGCAGCGCATGGATCAATACGTTAAAACTCTGCTGGAGGGGATAACTACATGAAAATTGTTCACAACACTGGCGACATCAAGACCGCCGCCGAAAACGAAAACCGGGACGCGGATTTGGCACAGATCGCGTCTATGGTGGACTTCCTGTGCATTCTGGCCGATGTGCCCATTGAGGACGAGGCTGCAGACAAGGAGGGCATGAGCCATGAGTGATAAGCACAGCGCGATCTTCGGCAAAGCGAAAGACGAGTACGAGGCGGGCCGCTGGTCTAAGGCCATGCTGCGCATCCTTGTGCAGCGCAAGCCCCAGCGCCTGACCGCAGAAGAGTATGAAGAGATTACCGGCGAAAAGTATTAAGGAGCAGAGTATGAGACCTATCATGGACGTTTCCCGCTGGCAGGGTAACATCGACTGGGACAATGTCAAGGCAAGCGGCCTTGTCTCCGGCGTGATGCTGCGGGCGCTGGGCAACAGCGCGAAAGACGCGCCCAGCAAGCCGTACATCGACCCCACCTTTGAGCGCAACTACCGCGAGTGCCAGCGGCTGGGCATCCCCTGTGGCGTGTACTACTACTGCAAGGCGGTCAACACGGAAGAAGCTGACGCAGAACTTGCCCTGCTGCGCAAGGTGCTGACCGGCAAGACAGTGCAGCTGCCGGTGGCGGTGGACATTGAGGACAAGTATGTGCAAGCTCCGCTGGACAAGCAGACCCTGACGAACATTGCCGCTCATGCGCTGGGCACGGTGGAGCGCTGGGGCTTTTACGCCATGCTATACACCGGGCTGTACTTTGGCCGTGATAACATGTACATGACCGGCGCGGCGCTCAAGCCGTATGACGTGTGGCTTGCAGCCTACCGCAGCAAAAAGCCCGCGCCGGAATGGAAATTCGGGCTGTGGCAGTACACCAGCAAGGGCAAGATTCCCGGTGTTGTGGACGCGATCCCGGGCAAGATTTCCGGCGTGGACTTGTCTGTGCCCTACAAGGACTATGCCAAAATCATTGCAAAGAAGGGTCTGACCCGTCTCCGGGAGGGCAAATGACCGAAAAAGAAGCTTTGCTGTGGGTGCTGGGCATCTTGGGCAGCCTATGCGCTGCTGCCATCACGATCGACAAGGTGCTGGAAATCATCCATAAGTACATCAAGAAGGCACAGGAGCCGGACAACGCGCAGAACAAGCGGCTGGATGAGCTGGACAAGCGCGTCGGCACCTTGGAACAGGGGCAGCTCCAGCATACACAAGCCCTTGCAAGAGACCTCCGGCGATTTGACGGCATTGACGAAGAAATGCGACTTGTCCTCGTTGGCGTGCAAAACCTTTTGGATGCGCAACTATCCGGCAACAACCGGGAAGGTATGCAAAAAAGCAAGACCGACATTAACAATTATCTGCTGAAAGGAGTAACCAATCATGGAAGCAATCCTTAACACCATTCTCACCCCGCTGCCCGCGTGGCTGGCGCTTGCGCTCATCGTTGTGGGCGCTGTGTCGCTTGTGCTGGGGCTTATCCGTCTGGGCTACGGCGCAGCGGTCAGGACGCTGGTGCTCAACCTCATTGACCAAGCAGAGCGAGAGATTCAGGGCACCAAGCGCGGCGCAGAGCGCAAGGCGTGGTGCGTCAAGATGCTGCGCCACTATCTGGACAACAGTCGGTGGGGCAAGCTGGTCAGCTGGGCAATCACCGAGGAGACCATGAGCAAGATCATTCAGTTTTTCTTTGACCGGGCAAGAGCAGCCCTGCAAAAGCAGTAAGGAGGATATCATGGCAAGCACTACATACCGCCATCTCGGTGACGTCACCGAGATGTTCGCCGCACAAGAGCAATTTCGTGACATCACGAAATTGGTGACAAAACGTCACCAGTTTGCCAGCATTGGCAATATGGTGCGCAACGCTGGACAGCTGCCGCAGCCCTTCTGGCTCGGGGTTGGCCGTGGCGGCGGCTCGCGTAGTCTTTCCGCCAGCGTTGCAAGGGCTTGATGCGGAACAGATAAAAGCTGTGATAAAACGTGCGCCGCTTGGGAGGTATGACCGGAAAATCGCCCGGTTGCGGTACGTTGACCAGCTATGCCAAGTTGATATTGCAGCGCGTGTGCCGTATTGTCGGACATCAATCGGCAATAGGCTGAAAATTATTGATAAAATGCTGGATGTGTGATATCATCATCTTAATTTGGTGCAATTTCTCACGAAACGCATTGAAGCGGCAGGCTTTCGGGCCTGCCGCTTTTCTTTTTGTGCGGTTCCGCTCTTGATTTTTTGTCTTATTTGCACTAGTTTTGTCGAAACTCTTGTCTTGCAAGTCAAAACGTGATATTTTATTTTTGCTTCCAATGTGAAGCCCTTAACAGTTAAGCGCTCATGCGGATTTTTCCGTGTGGGCGCTTTTCTTTTTTGTCCTTCGTTGTACCTTCGTTGTCTTTCGGTTTCTGCCGATGCGGTACACTAGAAACACAAGGAGGGATGTATTATGAGCTATTATCCGACACCCGGAGCACCTTACGTTCCACAGCAGCCTGTCAATCCTTACGGTGGCATGGGAACGGTTGGGCTTACCGCTCCCCTGCCAAACACGCAGATGCAGCAAGCGCAGCCGCAGCGTCCGCAGCCGATGAATGGGCAGCAGCCTGTTCAGCAGTCGGCACAGGATGGCGGTTGGCTGCTTGGCAGACCTGTTTCCAGCAGAGAAGAATTTTTGGCAATACCGTCTGATTTGTACGGCAGACCGACCTACTGCCCGGACTTGCGCAGCGGCGTGATCTACTGCAAGCGGCTCAACCCGGACACCTGCGAATCCTATGTGCAGGAGTTCTACAGCCCGGAAGCATGGCGGCAAATGCAAGCACAACAGGCGCAGCAGACCGCTGCACCGACACAGCAATATGTGCCTATTGAGCAGTACAACGCCCTTGTCCATCGTCTTGATGAACTGGAAAAGTGGCAGAAGAGCTTCTCTAAGCCAACTGCCACAGCAAAGAAAGGAGAATAAGCGATGCCCTCTCCGTTTGACATGATTACTCACAGCCCTATCATGCAGCTTGCAAATCTGGCTCGCGCCGGACAAAACCCGATGGGGCTTATTCAGCAGTTGAGCGGGCAGAATGCTCCTATCATGCAGGGTTTGAACCTGATTCAAGGTAAGAACGAAGCACAGCTCCGAACGATGGCTCAAAACCTCGCCAAAGAGCGCGGCATTGACCTGAACCAGCTGGCAAGCGTCTTGAACCTGACGCTGCCCCGATAACGCATCCCTCTAAGCGAAACGCTTCTCAGTTTTGCGGACTTGACAAAAACCGCATTTATTTGGCTTCGCCCATGGCATACGGCGATGGGATAGCATAACGCAAAACTGAAAGGAGTTTTGTTATGGACGATTTTGCAACTGGCTATCTGGCTGGGCAGGACGGCGGCAATAACAACGGTGGATTCTTCGGCAACGAAGGTCTGTGGGCGGTTATCATCCTCGCCATCATCTTCGGCTGGGGCACGAACGGCTATGGCCGGAACGGCGGCGACAACGGCATGAACGCCTACATCCCCTATCTGGTCGGCACTGGCGCAACCGGGCAGGGTGGTGCAGACACCCGCGCGGCTCTGTCTGAGGGCTTTTATCAGCAGGATACCTCCCGCTCTCTGGCGGGCATCCAGAGCGGTATCTGCTCTCTGGGATATGACCAGCTGGCGCAGATGAACGGCGTCAACACCAACATCGCAAACGGCTTTGCTGGTGTGAACAGCGCCATCTGTCAGCTTGGCTACCAGAATGCGCAGCTGGTGAACGGTCTGGAACGCAGCGTGTCCAACGGCGACAACGCCATCAGCCTTGCCATCATGCAGGAGGGCAACGCACGGCAGGCGGGTCAGACCGCGCTTGCTACGCAGCTTGCATCTTGCTGCTGCGAGAACAAGCAGTTGATCGGCGACCTGAAGTACACCATCGCAACGGAGGACTGCGCTACCCGTCAGGCTATCGCAGACAACGCCCGCGCCATCGTGGACAACTGCAACACGAACTTCCGCAGCATGATGGACTACTTCACGCAGGATAAGATTGCCACTCTGACTGCTGAGAACCAGAACTTGAAGTTCGCCGCTTCTCAGGATCGTCAGAATGCGCTTCTGACCACCGTGATGTCCCAGCAGACTGACACCATCCTGAACCGGGTCAATCCTCGTCCGATTCCCGCTTATCAGGTGGCAAACCCCAACGTGGGCGTGAACTGCTGCGGCTGCTGCTAACCAACACACTCCCCGATAACACCGGGTGAACCATCGGGGCAGGGGTGAGACACCTCTGCCCCTGATTTTTTAGGAGGAAAACATTATGGCTTGCAAAACAAGCTGCAAACTCTGCCCGCACTTGGTCATCAGTCAGGCGGTTACGTTTGCCAACGATACGTTGACCATCAATATCCCTGCTGGCTCTTACGCAGCAGGAGAAAAATATTGTCTGGTCATTGCTCAGGCTTTGCCGGACACGACCACCATCAACGCCCCTGTAGTCATTACAATCGGTGCAGGAACGACCGCATACCCTCTGACTGACTGCAACTGCGCTCAGGCAACCGCTGAGAGCATCCACACTCGTACTCGCTATGCTACCCGCGTTGCAACGTCTGCGACCGGCACAGGCACGTTCAAGTATCTTGGCTGCTTCTGCCGCTCCCACGCTGGTGCGCCCGCGTCTATTTCTTGAGGAGGTATAGATTATGGGCAAGAACAATTTTCGCCGCATGATGATGCTCCGTGACCACGACAAAGACCGCGAGCCGGAGCGCGACCGCCTTGAGGAAGAGCGTGACCGCAGGGAGCGTGAGATGGAACGCCGTCTGCGCAAGCTGGAAGGTGGCAGCGACCGCTATCCCTACTATCCGCAGGAGGAGAACCGCTACATCGACCCCTACCCTATCCCCCGCTACCCTGACGTAGAGTATGGGCGCAAAATGCCGCAAATCGGCTTCTCGCAGAACGGAGACTGGGACAAACGGTCTGGGCAGTACGAACGTGGAGGCGCAGACAGCCGCTCCATCAAGATGCCCCGCCAGCACCTCACCCACGATGAAGCGGAGGAATGGTGTGACAGCATGGTGAACGCTGACGGCACAAAGGGCTGTCACTGGACGCTGGAACAGACGCAGGACGTTGCCAAACAGCGCGGCATAACCTGCGATAAAAACGACTTTTGGGCTACGATGAACATGATGTACAGCGACTACGGCAAAGTCGCAAAAATGTACAGCGTGGACAACACCAACTTCTACGCAGATATGGCTGCGGCGTTCCTGCAGGACAAAGACGCTGTGGATGGTAAACTGGTCGAGTACTGGGAGCGCATTGTGGAGCGCGGATAAGGTCTGCAGACTTTTTGCAGACTTTCGGATAGCAATTAAGTGCAAATATCGGTTAGTATTCGATAGTATCCGAACTACTGCAAATACAAAAAATCCGCATGAGCACTGGATTTTCCAGCATTCATGCGGATTTTCATTTGGTGCGAGGGAGGGGACTCGAACCCCCTTTATATCGCGTCAAGTCGTGTTTTTTCTTAGCTTTGCAGACTTTTTGCAGACCTACTTTTTGCTTTGGACATACGCATCCAGCTTTGCGATGTACTGTTTGTCCTCTTCATCGCGCAACTGTTGGTATATCTTTCGGGTCGTTGAAATGTCTGCATGACCCATAAGTTTCTGGGCCACCATGTCCGGGATACCGGCGTAAAAAAGATTGGTCGCGTAAAAATGCCGGAACTGGTGCGCCGTTACAAGCGCTTTCCACTTGTAGTACACCCTGTACTCGCCCGGCTTGTCCTTTATCCTGGCGCGCTTCTCCTGCTTCTCACTCAGGCCGAGATCCCGGCAGTAGATCGCCCAGCGCCATTCATACTGCGACTGAGACAGCGGCTTCGCTTCGCCGGACATTACATAGTCCGTGTCTGCGTGACCGGCTTTTTGCTCCAACAGCATCGAGCGAAAGGTCGTCAGGATGGGCACATCTCTGTATCCCTTCTCTGACTTTGGCGTTTCCTCATAGGCGTGGTTACGGTCCCACGGCATTGCAGAACGCACATGGATCGCATTCTGCTCAAAATCTACGTCTTTCCACTGCAGACCGTTCGCCTCGCCAAGACGGAGCCCGGTGTACTCAAAGAGCTGCGCCCAGAAACCGCACCCCTCTGGATGTGCGTCAATGATATCCCGCTGCTCTTTTGTCGGCTCTAATCGCTTCCCTTTTTTCATCCCGGCGGGTGGTTTTGCCAGAAGAACCGGATTGCTGGTACCGTGATAGTTGGCACACCAGAAGGTAAAGATACAGGATAGCACGCTTTTAGCGTTGGTGATGGTATGCAAGGCTTTGCCGTCCATCTTCATGCGCTCCATGTATCCGCAGACTGCCTGCGTATCAATGTCAGCCATCGGCGTGTCGCCAAAGCATTCCAGAAGCGGAGGGATATTCTTGACGTAGGCGTTAATTGTACCACGTTTTACTGGCTTTGTCGAGCCTGTAATGTAATCTTTGTACGCTATTGCCATTTCTCGGAAGGTAGCACCGCCGTTATTTTTGCTTTCTTCCAGTGTTGCCTGCCGGTAGGCTTCTTCATACTTTGCGGTCGCTTCGGCAACCGTGGCGCCCAGGAAGTGCTTATACTTTCCGTCCGGCATTTTTCGCTTGATCTCGTACCGGCCGTCATCGCGTTTCGTTCTTTTTCTTGGCATCCTCTATCGCCTCCTTGTTTATGGAGTAGACATCTTCCGTATTTTTTGCTGCCGCCATTCCGCAGTCGCGCGCCTGACACAGCATTTCAATATTCGGTTGCAGCCCTTCTGGATCTACGTCCGTTTTTGTGGCAGTGGCAATCTCGTAGTGGCTCAGGATCGTATTGACCACGGCCACCCTATCCCGCAGCGGCGTGTGCAGGTTGGCCACCATTTCGGTAAGCACGCTCAGATGGTCCGACCCGTGCGCGCCGTAGCGGATGTACAAGAGCGTGTCTACCTCGTATGCGCTGCATTCTTCGATGGCCTCGTGCAGCATTCGACGTTTTTCTTTGTCGGTGGGGTCCTCTTCCAGCCGTTCCATCAGCCCCGGGTGGATGCAGGAATCCAGATACCGCTCCAGTGAAACCCCGCATCCCACGAACCACTGCATCATCATGGGAAAGGAGATCGCGTTGATCCCCTGTTCCCACTTAATTACGCTTTGTCGGCTTACGCCCATTCATTTCGCAAGTGTAGCTTGGCTGATTCCGGCCTCTGCCCTTGCTTTTTCCAATGTTTCCGCAACACGCAAAACCCAATCATCCATTCCCAAACATCCCCTTTTTTTCGACAATTTCACAAAATTCGACTGATTTCCCGTCTTTTTTGGTTTACCATAAACTTCCAAAATTTGATGTCGAATCTGTTCCTTTTTCCGTGTTATAACATAATTGTCAAAAAAATCCAGAAGGAGTGAAAAAATAATGGATAACATCAAGGCTCTGACCGAAATCCCGGAAGATATGGTAATCATTGACGGTATGCCGGCATCCAAACCGCAGAACGCTGATGGAAGCCGCAAGCCGTGGGAGGGTTAAGTTATGATCAACACAAATACCAAAGAAGCTATGCTCTACGCCTACGCACAGAACGACGTGCGCAAGCTTGTCTATCACCTTTCGCAGGCCGGGTCTGATGGGTCTGCCTATAATGCCGCCTACCAGATCCTGAAAGTTGCCGTTAAGGATCACGACGCCGGCCACGACCCCGGTGCACGGTATCGCAATATCAATGGGCGCATCGTTGCAGTGCCGGCAGCGTCCCCCTGCCCGTGTGATCAGGAGCATTAACTGAGCCGTTAATCTTTGTCGGCCGGGCATTTAAGGTGTCCACTGTGGACACCTTTATTTTTTATTAAGCTTTTCATATATCCGTTCCACGCCAAAACGATACCGGCAATCAATACGAGAGATTCAAAAATTTACTTCCCTGCTTATGCGCTTCTACTTTTTCAAGCGCTCTTGCACGCACGGATGGAGAAGCATTCAGCATTGCATCATACGCTTGCAACGTTCCTGAAATATTTTTTATATCTCTGTTCGAAAAAGAGCTTAACTTCCAATCAGACTGCATACTGTCGCCTTTAAATCTGATGACTGCATTTTTTGCGGTCACTGCTTTTCTTAGCATTTCAATTTCGACCGGATCCGCAACGTCGTCAGCCAATTCCCATGTGTTAACATTGCCACTTAAGACCTGAGTAACCGTTCTTCTTTCGATTTTGGAACTGTCAATAGTTTTTTTATACACTTCTCCATCGATTGAATAAACGATTGTGTTCCAAAAAATCCAGCTTGTTCTAAATTGGCTATACATCATACGAAGCGGTTGAACGTTGTTATCGACTACGCAGAAATACGGCAATGCAAAAATAGCCTGATTTGTCAACGGGGCATCTTTCCAAAAGAAAAAGTCCACGTTTTCCACATCATCGTGTTCGCGGTAAACCGTATTGTTTAACTTCTCGGCAAGTGCATCCACCTGAAGATCTTCCAGTTCTTCCTGATACAATTTCAGCTTGTCGTAGTTAGAAACCATCGACTGCCATTCTGTCGGCATGGAATTGAAAGCCGCCTGTGCGTTATTGATTGCAGTCTCACTCTCCAATGTGACCGGTGCAATCTGGCTGATCAGTCCTTCTACTTGCTCCGGAGTTACAACATCGTTCTGATCATCAATAAAATCGTTTTCTGTTGGTGCGTTTTCCGACATGACAGCTTTTGCGGCCGTTACACGCTCTTCAACAGTGGCGCTTTGCAGCAGATTATACAGGTTGATGATATCTGTCATGCCTTGTCGGCTTTCGCTATCGATGATCGTCGTCTGCGTTCTTTGCGTTCCGTTGACCTTTGCGCCATTGAAACGCAGATATGCAGTGTCGGCACTCAGAATGCGGCTCAGGCAGTCCATATCCTCGTCGTTCCCGCCAAAGGATACCTCTTCTAAAAAAATCTGGTCATCAGAATAGTACCTGCGCGAGACTTTCTTAAAATTGTAGTTCGTCTGACTGGTATAATTATTGTATTCACCAATCAAAACGTCTACATCGTTCCAGTAAAAATAGCCTTCGGTGTCCTGAGATGTGAAGCTCATACCAAACCGGACAGCATCACCATATAAATACGCATACGGCATCAGGTAACTTCTATTGTTGCCTAGTTCGTAATCTTCGTAAGTGGATTCAAAAAGCCAGACGCCATCCTCGTATGATACATCAATGTTAGCCAGTGCGTCTTTGATTGCCTGCACCTTGTCGGCGTTTACGTCATTCTGCTGCGCAAGCACCGCAAAGGGAACGTCCCCGGCGGGGCTGGCGGCCAGCGCGGGCAATGCAGTACCCGCCATCAGGGCTGCCACAAGGCTACTCGCCACTATAACTTTGCATTTTTCCGCAATTTTCATTCGAAATTCCTCTTTTCTCTTGATTTTCAACGATAACAGTTGTAATATAAAATTGCAAAATACAACAAAAAGGAGTGTTTCTTATGCCTGACGCTGAATTTCTTGCTTACCTGAAAGAGCGCCCCGCGCTTTGGGGCATTGTAATGGGCGTTTTGCTGGAGCATTCCGAAGTCGAACGTGCTGCACAAGCGTCCTGAACCGGATGCCGCACAGGAAAGGAGTTTTATATGTTCGAATTTTTCCGCAAGAAGAAGTCGCCCGCTTATGAAAAAAGCTACAGATCCGGCCACGTTTCCTGCGCTATTGATGAAAACGATCTCAACAAATACACCATTGATTTCAAATCGTCTTGCTATGAAGACGACCTACCGGAAGTGGAACAGATCGTAGACGAGATCCTGCTGGAGATGAACAAAAACGGTGTAGACTTCGGGGTTGCCATGCAGGTGCCCTCGCTCTTGCACAAAAAGCTTACATCCTATTTTGATTGGTACCTTGCCAAAACTGCCGCAAAGACGGTGCCGTACTTAACGTATGATGGAGACGATCAGAGCGATGACGGAAACCATAAAGGCGAGGACTGACATTGTATTTGCAAAGTGCATCTCGCTTTTACGTCGGTCGATATAGCGCAAATACAGTTCTCCGTCTGTGGTGATCTGATACACATGCCCGGGTATCTGCATTTTAGCTGAATCAACTACAGGCTTTACAAGCTTTTTCTCGCACAGTGTTTTTACTCTTTCTGTCCACTCGGCGGTCTGATCCACCGGTCCTTGTGCTATCACACGCAGCGCGTTCAGGTCCTCGGTGGATAGCACCAGCTGCTCAAAATCCATTGTGGTCACTCTTCCTTTGCTTTTCCGTTTTCCAGCACGGCCAGTGCTGCGGCTTTTGCGGCTGCGCGCGCTTCCGGCGTTGCATTTTTATAGGCTGCTTCTACATCAGCCCATTCCCATTTGAGCCCGCCCATCCCGGCGGGCTCTTTTTTTGTGCCCATAAGCTCGTCAACGGGTTTTCCTAAAACTTCCGCTATTGTCATCCACCGTCTGCGTGTTGGCGAAGATTTACCTGAAGCCCAATCGCTTACGTTTCCAGTGGATGCACCTATTCTTTTCGCAAACTCATTTTGCTTCATGCCTTGTCGGTCAAGTTCTTCAAAAAGTTTTGGGCATTTACAATTTTCAGAAATGTTGCCCATTTCCTCATCTCCTTCTTTGTGCGTTTTGCTATTTTTTCGCAAATCTCGCATTTCGTATTGATTTTGCGAGATTTGCGAGTTATAATACAACCATACCGAGCGGCTGACCAGAAGCTCCCATACTCTCCGATCGCTGCCGGTACTTCACAGGGCTGCCACGCCGCGGTGAATCTTCACAGCTAAGCGGGGAATTTTCTTATACCGTCCTGTTGATCAGGTGCCTATGCGCGGGCACCGGGTGCAAAAAGCAGAGGGTCGCGCGTACCTTCCGATCTGCTTTCTGCCCTAAACCCAAAAATATTGCCAAGAGTAAAAATGATAACCGCAATATCATTTTACACCATCTCGTATGGCTTGGCAATGTTTTTATAGCGATATTTTGAAATGATTTTCAACTATGGAGGTGGAAAACTTGCCGACCATTGAATGGAAAGCCGAAGTGGCTAAGCGCAAAATGATGCTTGGCTGGGGCAACCGTGAACTGGCCTTGCACGCGGGCTTATCCAAAGGCGTTGTGGACAAGTACATGTCCGGGCACTACCCCAACGAAACGCCCAGAGAACTGATCGAGACCGCTTTGGGAATGAGGTGACGCGAATGTTGGCTTGTCTGATGTGCTTTATGGCAGGCTGCTGCCTGATGGCGTTTTTGTTTATCTGCACCACAAGGCCGCCCCGCAAAATGCTGGGGGTCTGGCTGGCGTATTTTAGCTTAATTATGGCGCTTGCATGGCGCATAGGAGGTTTGATGGTATGAGAAGTTGTTCATTTATTTTGGCTGATCTGATGGTCGCCCTGGGACGCGACCCCTACCATGCAGCCTGCACCGAGATGTGGCTGATGGTGATGATCATCGCGCCGGTGCTGGTGCTTGCCCCTTACCTGCTGTGCTGCTGGGACGAGTACATGCGTGCCGAGAACGCCCGGCGGCGTGCGGCGCGGAAGCGGATCTATGAGAGGGCACGGAACCATGAGTGATATTATTCGCCGCTGCAAAGATTGCGGTGCAGTGCTGCCAGAAGGCAGCGGGAACCGCAGGAAATACTGCGATGCCTGCCGCAAGCTCCGAAAGAAAGAGAGCAACCACAACTATCAGAAAAAGCACATCCTCGGGGAAAGCCCAAAGCCGTCCGTTGTACGTTATTGCACCGTGTGCGGCAAGCCGCTACCTGCGGATGCTGCGCCGAACCGGAGGTACTGCATTCCCTGCGGCGAGAAGATACATCTGGAAGCTGCGCGGGAACGTGCCCGGCGGGCACGGGAGGCTAAGCCGAAGATCAAAAAGCCCGCGCCGCCCCAAAAGGCTGCACCGAAGGAGAAGCTACCTCGCGGCAGGCACCGCAAGGTAGACAAGCCCTGCAAAGAGTGTGGCACGATGATGTACGGCGTGGACCCCGGCAAAATGTTTTGCGATGCCTGCAAGAAGCGCAGATACGGAAAGTCCAGCGTGGACACCGGCACGCTGCCCGGTATTGTAAAACCCAAGGAAAAACCAAAAACCAACCACGACCTGATCGTGGATGATAACGCCGCTGCCGCAGCCAAGGGCATGAGTTACGGCAAATTCAAGGAATGGCAGCGCAGACAAAAGGAGTTGAAGGAACGTGGCGAAATCTACTAGAGGCGAAGCGTGGCACGACAGCTACAAAGCTATTTTTGGCCGATATGGCTGCATCCGGCTGACTTTGGAGCAGGTCAGCGTATGTATGGGCATCCCGGCGCGGTATGTGCGCAAGCGCTACCCGGAAGGCTGGTCTAACATGGCCGGGCAGGAAGGCTCCGGCCGGGGCAACACGATCCGGCTGGATACCCTGCTGGATCAGGAATTTGGGACTTACTGATATGACCGGACGGCTGGATTGCGTATGGTATACCGTCTGGGACAAGAAAACGGGGCAGTTGCTGTGCAGCGGTTCTCCTAGCGACGTTGCAAAGGCGCTAGGGTACAAAACAACCAATTCATTCTTGTCCAGCATCTGCCACAGCAGAAAAGGAAATGCGCGAAAATATGAAGTATTGCGCGAACGATTACCGAAGGAGGATATAACGTGATGGAAACCGAAAAAAGCTTTGATATTTTCCGGCATTTTGCCCCGGCGGGCAATCTGATCGACCCGGAAAAGGCAGCACAGGCGGTGAAGGACAGCGTTGACCGCGGCGCACCGACCCGCGAGATCGCCACCGCAAGCCGGTATCTGATGCTGGCTGCCATGAGCATTTGCAACGACAGCATAAACGCCTTTGAGCACTATCTGGACGCAAGCGAGGACTACCAGCGGGATAACGCGGAGTACATGGTGCTGGATGGGCGCAAGGCTGCCGCACAGATCCAGAGCATCCTCGGCGTTATGTCTGAGCTGGAGGGGCTGGAAGAACATTAAGACTTTTTGGAGGTGGCGCAAAATGGCAAGCAAAAATGGAATGCGTACCCGCGAGCGGATCTGCTATCTGATAGGCAAGTATCAGTGCCGGCTGGAAGATGAACGCATCTCCGACCGGGAGAAAAAGATCTACGCGGACGTTCTGGAAGATCTCCGGCGTCTTTTGGAAACGGCGATGCAGGAAGGGCTGCAGAGCTAACTTTCCTGTTTTACACCAATGGCGGCAGGTGGATAAACAAAAGCCGCTGCCAGCGCAATGCGCAGAACAAAACTATGGAGGTATGTATTATGATTCACGAACGTAAAGGCGGGCATTTCCGCCGCCAGTACAGCGCACAGGCCAAGAAGGCCGGCGAAGCCATGATGAAGGTGATGCGGGACTTTGCAGAGCCGCTCAGCGTGCAGGACGCACGGGATGCGTGCACCTTCTGCCGCAACATTCTGGAAAGCCAGGTGCGCGGATGCCCGTACAATGACGCAGCACTGGAAGCAGAGGAGGATCTGGATGCGGTTGCAAACGCTGATGAACCCGATGCCTAAATCCCCTACCTACGAGGAGACCGCAACCGGCTACGCCATCGCCGCTATGCGCATGGCAGAGCTGCCGCCGGATACCATCCAGCAGGTGGTTACGGAGATGCGCGTTATGATCGACAAGTATTCACTGGGCGAGGCGGCGCAGATCGCTACCTCCAGCCCCTACTGATGGAGGTGGTAAGGTTGGCAACGCCAAAAGCTTCCGGGCGCGGCAGGCCGCAGAAGAGCGCTTCTGCGGCTGTTTGTGCCCCTGACGTCAAGTTCCCCGTTGAAGTGCCAAAAGCCCCGCAGACAGCCCCGCAGGCGGTCTCGGTGCTGATTAAGGCCATCAGCGAGGATGCAATCAAGCTGAAACTGCTTCCCGGTGCCAATGCCGTGCGCGATATGATGGACAAAACCTTTGGCGCTGCCGGCTGGACCATGCGGCGCTATTTTGCCGATGGGCGGCTGTGGTGTCAGGTGGGCGTATACAGCCCGCAGGAGAGGGAGTTCGTCTACAAGGACGCGGGCGGGCTTTCTCTCCCCTGCCGTGACCCGGCTCTGATGCGGGAGGTCACCAGCTTTGTGTCCGCTGCCTCCTTCTGGGGTGTCGGCAGGGACGTGATGGAGCTGGACGACATTGTGCTCAAGAGCACGCAGGTGCCCATCGTCAAAGATGACAAGGGCGTTTGTCGGATGCAGACCAGCCTGAAGGTAGACCGCTTTGCCTACGATGACGCGGGCAGCATCACCATGGTGCAGTTCATCACCGGCGAGGGTAAGAAGATCTTATGGCCAGAGGCGTGATCGGTAAGCTTCCGGTGGTATATGACCCGGTCGCCCGGCGGGTGGTCGTGGAAAACTCTGCGGAGTTCGTGGAAACACAGATCCGGCAGAAGCTGGACGAGCTGGCGCACGGCAAGCCGCTGCATCTGATTTTGTCGGTAGACCTCGAACGCAAAAGCCGTACCCTGCCACAGAATCGCATGATGTGGGCGCTGCTTACCATTATGGCAGACCACTACAACGGCGGGCGCACCGGCGGCGTGACCCCGGAGGATTGCTACACCGAAATGCTGGAGCAGTACGGTGCGGCGTTCGACTACTTGGAGGTGCCGGTGGGCGCGGTGCCCATTTTGCGCAAGTCTTACCGGCTTGTGCACGTTGTGGAGCTGCTGAACGGCAACCGCTGCACGGTGAAGTGCAGTCAGGGCTCCAGCACCTTTACCACGGAGCAGATGGGGCAGCTGATCGACGGAATATTTGACCGGCTTGCGGAAATGGGCGTCAACGACCCCAATGTTACCGCCTACTGGCAGGAGTGGCAGGAGGTGCCAAGGAAATGAAACAGAAACGGTTTAAAAAGCTTCTGATGGCGCAGGGCGTCTGCGCGAACACTGCACGCGGCCTTGTGGAGTACATGAAGGCGCTTCGTCAGTCTATCGAACAGGGCGATAACCTTGTTATGCATGTGGATACCGTGGATGCCGTGACTATGAAATTTAAGCCGGCGAGGGTCTACCCATACGCAGAAACCTACAAGCGGATCTTGGAAGGGCGTGATTTCTTTGTCTGAATCCATTATGCAGACCCGGCGGGAGTGCTACGTCTGCCGGATGAAGTACGGCGTTGAGACTGTTAAGGACTTAGAGGAGCATCATGTGCTCAACGGTCCGCTGCGCCCGGTGGCAGAGCAGTACGGCCTGAAAGTCTATCTCTGCCACCGGCACCACAACGAGCCGGGCTACAGCGCCCACTTTGACCACAAGCTTCGTCTGTATTTGAAAAAGCAGGCACAGCGCAGTTTTGAGGATGTGTATGGTCATCGCCAGTGGATGGCGGTGGTCGGAAAGGATTATTTGAAATGCTCAACGTTGTAGCGATCATGGGCAGGCTTGTCGCGGACCCGGAGCTGCGCACCACCACGCAGGGGCATAGTGTGTGCAGCTTCCGCATAGCGTGCGACCGCAGCTATGTGCAGCAGGGTCAGCAGCGGCAGGCAGATTTTATTGATATCGTGGCATGGAGGCAGCAGGCTGATTTTGTGTCCAAGTACTTCCAAAGGGGCAGCTTGATCGCCGTTGAGGGCAGCTTGCAGACCCGGAATTATCAGGACAAGAACGGCAACAGCCGCACCGCTGTGGAAGTCGTGGCGAATAATATCAGCTTTGCCGGTGCAAAGCGTCAGGACAGCCAGAGCGCGCCCTCCTACGAGCAGCAAACCGTAAGCCATGTGCAGCAGGCAAAAGCTGCACAGAACGCCTCGCAGCCCGCCTACACGCAGGGCAGCATGGATGACTTTGCTGTGATAAGCGATAACGACGATCTGCCGTTTTAGGGGGGGTAAGGCGTGAAAAGTAAAACAAAACCGAAACAGGACAGTTATGTTGTCCTGCAGCGCTGGATGCGCACCGAACTTGGATTGAAGGGCAACGAGCTGACAGTATATGCCATCATCTACGGCTTCTCTCAGGACGGCGAGAGCGTCTATAAAGGCGGGTACGGATACCTTGCAGACTGGACAGGCCTGAGCGAAAACGGTGCCCGGAACATCGTCAAGGAACTTTTGGCACGCGGACTGCTGAAGGAGCTCAAAACAATGGTGGGCGGCATCCTCGTGAACCAGTACGTTGCAGTCCGAAATCCAACCCCGGAAACGGTGCCGGAGGATGGCGCAGACCCCTACAAAAATTGTACCCCTACAAAAAATGTACCCCTACAAAAAGTGTATCCGAACCCCTACAAAAAGTGTATCCAGACCCCTACAAAAAGTGTAGACAGGAAATATATAGGGAAACCTATAGGGAAACCTATCTATCCGCGCGAGGAGCGCGGAACGGATACGATGGATGGATTGGATACCGCACGAGAGGATGTTTTGGAACGATTCCGGGAGCAGCTGGAACTGGACACGCTGGAGCGCCGGTACGAGCCTGAGAAATTGGAGGAACTGCTGGACAACATTGCGGATATGTACTGCTGCCCCGGCGCGATCCAGATTATCGGGCAGTATCCGCAGACTACGCAGTCCATCCGCAAACGGCTGGACAAGCTTACCAGCCAGCACATCGAGTACGTTCTGGATGCCCTGCTCAACAGCACAAAGCCTGTCCACAATATCAGGGGCTACATACGGGCGGTGCTGCTGAACTCTCCCACTACCATGGAGCATTACTATCAGGCAAAGGGCAACAGCATCGCAGCTGGCGGAGGAGGTAGGCGCTGATGCAGGAGATCTGGAACGAGGAGCTCTACCCTCTCCCAAAGAGCAGCCCTTGCCGCAACTGCCCCTGTAAGGCGTGCTCGCCGAATTATTACAAGAAATGCACAACATGGCTTGCGTGGTTTGCCAAAAGCTGGGACAGCATCCAGCAGCAGGCCACAAAAGCCGCAAGAATTTGAGAATGGGGATATCGTCATGAGAACAATGGCAAAAATCGCGATCATCAACCTGAAAGGCGGCGTGGGGAAATCCGTCACCGCCTGCAACCTCGCCTGCCTGCTGGCAGAGATCTGGTCCCGGCGGGTGCTGGTGATGGATCTGGACAAGCAGGGCAACACCACCAAGTTTTTCAACCGCTTTGCTTATGGCCGCAAGACCATGGGCGATGTGCTCACCCTGAACGCCAAAATGCAGGACGTGATCATGCAAACGGACTTTGAGCACGTCGATCTGGCACCCAGCAACATGGAGATGCTGCTGGCCAACAAGAACGTGATGCTGGATGTGCTGCGGCCGCAGTGGGACAGGCTGCGCAAAGCGCTGGACACCATCCACAACGACTACGATTACTGCATTATCGACTGCCCGCCTGACATCGACATGGCTACCGTCAATGCGCTGGCTGCCGCCGACTGGGTGATCATCCCGGTGGATTGCGACGAGTGGGCGATGGACGGCATGGACGAGATCCGCGAGCAGGTGGATGCTATCCGGGAAAACTACAACCCGCAGCTGGAAGTGATGGGCGTGCTGGCAACCAAATACACCCGTGGCAGGTACAGTGTGGACACCATCAACGAAATTGCCAACATGGACTTGCCCGCTTTCCGCAACCCGGATAACAGTATTTTGCGCATCGATTACAGCGTGAAGGTCAAGGAAGCCAAAGCACGGCACTTGCCGGTGCACAAGGTCTGTCGGAACATCAAGACCAGCGCCCAGTATAAGGCACTGGCACAGCTGGTTAAAAAATGCGTGGAGGGCGAGTAACATGTGGCCAAAAGAACTGATTGACCGGAAATCGGCGGTTGATATTGTTTGCAATCTCGAATTGAAAATGCTTCGTGTTCTTAACGAAACGTACAAAGGGGAAGACATCATCTGCGCTTTGGGTGCAGTAAAACGAGAACTTAGAAAGCTCGTGTATTATATTCCAGAAGAATTTTACCCAGAGTGGCGAAATCCCGAAACAGACCCGCCCAAGGTCGAAACCGAAGTGCTGATTTTGTACCGCAACGATATTGACGGATACGGTATTACGACAGCACACTATGAAGACGGGAGCGTTTTTTTGCAAGATAGCGTATGGTATTGGGAAGACCTTCCTGATTGGGGGACATACGACGAGGAGCACGACGATTATCGAATCCCGAAAGGTTGGTGGGAATACCGCCACTTCAATCCGGACGAGGTTTACAATAACAAGATAGACCGCCCTGTTGTGGGCTGGATGCCGCTGCCGCCGAAGGAGATAAAACAATGAGCACTAGATTGTTGAACAGCCTGATGAATGCCCAGAGCCAGACGGCCACCCCGGCGGGGCAGCAGATGCAAGTGGTCATGATTCCGAGCCGGAATATTATCCCGAACCCGGAAAATTTCGAGATCTACACCCTCGGCGATATGGAGAACCTGAGGGACGACATCCAGCAGCACGGCCTCCGGCAGCCGCTGGAAGTCATCCCGGTAGAGGACGAACCGAATCGCTATATGCTGATCAGCGGGCACCGGCGCTGGGCGGCGTGCGGCATCTTGTCAGCGTGTGGCGATTCCCGGTTTGACTCTCTCCCCTGCCTGATCCGGGAAAGCCACGGCAAACTGGATGACCGCATTGCGCTCATCACAGCCAACGCTACCGCCCGCGACCTGACCGACGGTGAGCGTCTGGCGCAGTACGAGGCGCTGAAGGATGCACTGACCAAGAAAAAAGCAGCCGGACAACTGGAAGGCAAGGTGCGTGACGAGGTTTGCCGCATTCTGGGCTTGTCCACCGGTGCTGCTGCCCGGCTGAACGTGATTGCCTCCTGCGAGAATGAGGTCATCAAGGAGCGCTTGAAGGCCGGAGAAATCGGTTTGATGGAAGCGTACCGCAGCGCACAGGATTATGCGCGTTTTATGGGTGCTGCACTGGAAGAACCGGAGCAGAAAGAAGAACCTGCGGAAACGGTACCGAAAACTGCGTACCCAGCATGGGTTCTTGAATGCGCAAAAGAGGTTTGCGCATCAGATTGGGTCAAATCGGCTCGAGAATTTACAGCGAAAGCTCTTATGGATGCAAAAGGCGACCTTTGCGGACAAAGCTTAAAAGATGGGTTTGTTGATTATAGCTACAGCAAAATACGATTCTGGGGCAGCAAAAATGGAGAGTTTACGTTTACATGGGCAAGATTTGTGAAGGCATGCCTGGAAAATGGGATTTACAGTCAAAATCGAGGAAGGTTGTCTTTGGATGCTGCCATTGCTGTGGAAAGCAAAACTGCGGGTGTCCAGACAGTGCGGGTGGAGCAAAACCGTGGGATGGAACTGGAGAATGCTGCAGCCGCACCCGAAAAACCGGAAAATGCAGAAAAAGAGTGTCCTGCAATCTCGAATACCTGCATTCGTGGAAATAACACGCTGCACAAACTGGCGGAGAAAACGCTGGGTGCAAATGCAGCATGGGAACTGGAATGGGAAGATGTGCGTTTCCGGCTTGCGTATTACAAGCAGCCTCTGCCCGGCGGGGCAACGCTGTGGAAGCGGATAGACACCACCAGAGAGGACGCCGGCCAGACCTGTGACGACTACGCCATCATTCTGCAGGACAACAGCTTTTTCACCTGCGGCTGGATAGGTTTCTACTCCGGCATCATGGATATTCTGACGAATTATTTTGAACTAAAATAAATTTTGGGAGGTTGCCGGATGAAGCCACACGAATTTCGTCGTCTGTATGCGATACCCTATGACATTGCCAAACGTCGGCAGCGCATTGAGCGGCTGGAAATCCTGCAGGCAGATGGTCCGCAGGCTGCCTCGGATGTGGTAAAAGCTTCTCACGGCGAGGGCAACAGCTGCGTTCTCGGTCATGTAACAGTGACCGGGACCGCAGATTCCTCCTACAACCAGCGTGCTGCGGAGATCCGGCGGCTGAAAGACATTAACCGTATGCAGGGCAAGCTGTACAACATCGGCGTGCACATGGTGGAGGACTGCGATGACCCGGAGCTTCGGGCAATGCTCTCGGCGATCTGCGTAGAGGGCAAAAAGCCGCAGGACGTTGCCGTGGAGCTTACCGAGCGGGGCTTTGACGTGGATGCGGAATCTATTCGCCGGAGGGTTTACCGGTGGATCCAGAAGAATGTGGGGTGATTTTGTGGGCAACAACCTGCTAACAGATGAAGGATTTAAAAGGCTTGCAAGCGAGCTTGAATCGGGCCTGATTACTTTTGAGCAAGCCCGTGCAGCTGGGTTGGAAGCTGAAATAGGGCGTTACCTAGACGCTGCCAGATATGGAAATGACATTTTTTCGCAAAATTGTTCTGGACAAAAGAACGCTAAAGTGTTTAACCAGTTGCACTACGAGATGGACAAAAGCAATTTCAACGTATGTGATGGATGCTCGAAACTCACTTCGCTTTATGCGGATGACACAATGGTTGAACAAATATGCGAAGACCATACATGCCCTATCTGGATTGAAAATCACCCAGAACGTAAAAATCGAAGAGTTAAAACCATCACGATCGAAGAACTGAAAAAGAAAACAGAAAAAGAAAAAACGCTTGAAAATCCGTGCGCAGGGTGCAAATTCAGGAAATACCATGATTGGGCAGAACCAACGTGGACTGGTTTTTCTCAGCATTACTACGATTGCGAAAAACCGGGTTGCCCGATGTGGAGCCGTCTGTGGTGGAGAAACAACGACGATGGGACAGCCCTTATGGATCAGGAGCCGATAAGGCTAACAAGGAAATTCCAGCACGCAGTATATGAAATTGTTCGATTTCTTAATGAAATTGTTGATTTGCTGTTGAATTGATGGATGGAGGTTGATTTTATGGATTGCGTTTCTTGTAGGGTGCGTTTTCGGTGCCCTTCTAAAGCTGAGCCAAACTCTCTTGCATGTATATTAACGCTGACCACTTACGGACAGAGAGAAGAAAGCTCGTACCAGACACCCGGAACGCCGAAGTTTTGCCCAATTTGCGGGAAACCGTTGCGGGTTATCGGTACTGAACGATTTTGCAACAATGTCCAGTGCGTAAACAGGTACATTCCGATGGAGGGACACAGAAAACTATGAGTGAAAAAGAACGTCAGAGCGCGGCTGATATGAAAGAAGCCCGTGAAAAACTTCTTGAATGTTTTCCCGGCAGCTTTATAAACGAGGTGGACGAGTTTATTGCTCATCCGCGCACAAACCAGTATTTTATCCTGCGGGACTGTAAGACCGTTGAAGCAGTCGAGGCAAAGGTATTGGAATGTCTTTCGCGGGCAGCGTTCAAGTCTCAGCCCTACTCGCAGGAATGGCGAAACCGCTGCCTCCATGAATTTATGCTGGCTGGAATCAATGCGTTTCTGGACACTGATTTCTCGTACGAGGACATGGAGCTGATTTATACCTACATGGGCAGCGGCATCAAGCACGACCTAATGCTTGTCTTTATCGACCACGACATGAGCATGAAGTGGCTAAGAAACCACATTTCAGAAAACTGAAAGCGGAGGGCAAATGGTGAAAGCGCATATTGTCACAAAATGCAAACCGTGCCCGTTCTGCGGAGCAAGAGCGGATGAAATTGAAAGCATCACCGGAATGGACTTAATTGCCTATTCCAACTACAACGGCTGCGGAGCAATCGTCAGTTTTAACAACAAGGACTGCGATGAGCGCGGTGTTTCTCCGATGGTGTATTTCAACCGGAGAGCCGGACAGGAGGACAAAAATGGATAAAAAAGAAAAAGCTGTACGTTTGGTCGATGTCGGAGAGCTGGAAAGCAGCTTGAAAAAAGACCTTGCCGAAGAAGAGGCTAAGGGGAAAAGTGCAGATATTCTTTTTTGCGAAAGCATCGAGGATGAACTGTCAGACCTTGGAAACCTTCCAACCATAGACCCGGAAACCCTGCGGCCTGAATCCGAGTGGGAGCTTAACCCTTACAGATTTTCCTGTGAGCACTTCCGGTGTAAAGAGTGTCACCACATTGATTGCATAGCTGACAATTACTGTGGTAAATGTGGCGCAAGGATGAAAAACGCAGGGGTAAAGCCCGAAGATCTTCCTATTCCTGAACTGGATTGAAAAATGGAGGAAACCTTATGGTTTTGTTTTACTGGCTTGCAGCCACTGTACTTATGGCTTGCCTGAGTATTCCGGTGTGTATGTTTTCCGTGCGATGGGCATGGAAAAGCGGGTGGACAGTGCGGAAGATGCTCATGGTGTTCACACCGGCATCTGTCGTGCTGGGCGGCGTTCTTGGGTACACGATGGCGTGTCTTGTGCTCAAAATGACCGGTTTTGCATGATTGACACAAAATTCACATTGTACCGTTTCTCTGCGTAGCTACGCAAAAGCCGTGTCACAAAATGGTCGGAATGTCACAAAAAGGTCGAAATGTCCGGAATGTCCCATTTTGATGTGGTAAAATTATAGTGCAGACATTGACGGAAACGTGAATGACCTGCATCCTCATGACGAGACCCGGCGGGAAGCATAGCACAGGCTTTTGGAATCTTCCTGTGCTCAATGGATCACCGCGCCGTCCGCTTCAAGATCCAGCGGCGCACACAAAACAAAATCAAACCCGGCGGGTGTCCACAGTGGACACCTTGGAAAGGAGTGCAATCCATGCTTGAGTTTTTCAGCAAACTGTTTTGGTCTATTGCAAAAAGCTGCGCGCTTGCACCTGTGTTCCGGGAAATTTTTCAAATAGCATTCAAAAGTAATTTTGTGCGCATCGTCTGGAGTATCGGTTTTCAGGCGAGCCGCACAAAGCGTGAGCCGAGGGCAGAGATCGGAGGGCGCGGCTGTATGCAAGGGGCGCGGCCTGTTATCCGCGCAGATTAGCAAAAGCTGCTGATACAATTTATCCGAAAATATTTTTACCCGCCTGTTATGCATGATGTGCACCGTGCATTGCAGGCGGGTATTCTTTTACGCTGCGTTAGCTCAACCGGCAGAGCATCCGGCTCATAACCGGGTCGTTGCAGGTTCGATTCCTGCACGCGGCATGATATGTTCCCGTAGCTCAATTGGTAGAGCGCTGGTCTCCAAAACCAGAGGCTGCAGGCTCAGTCCCTGCCGGGAATGCCAGCTGCGTACCCTGTGAGGGGGCTGCGCAGATAGCCGGGCATCTGGCGGCGAAAGTACCGGATGCAGCAGCACTCCACCCGTTTACGTTGTCCGAGAAACTGAATGTATACTGGAAGTGCTGCTTATATTAACGTTTAGCTTGAAATAGCTTTAATTTTTAAATCTGGCTTTTGAAGTTTGGAGCGCGTGTCATGGTTCTGCCAATGGAGAACACCGAAAAGATGATTTTTCCGGGCGTGGGTAAGTATGGAATACCTGAAATCAAACCCGAAACGGATGTCCGCATAGACAGGTTGGAATGGATACCTGTCAACTATGCTATGACAGCAACTGACAAAAAAAGCAAGGGCGTGCACTTTTACAAGGACGATTACCAGTTTGAACGGTTCTGGAACTACCCGGATAAATATATCCCGATTTTGCAACAGTTCGGCGCGGTATGTTCGCCGGATTTTTCTTTGTACAGTGATATGCCGCTTGCGGTGCAGCTTTTTATGCATTACAAAAAGCACTGGCTTGCCGCATACTGGCAGGCGCACGGCATTCACGTTATCCCAACGCTTTGCTGGTGCGGAGAGCAAAGCTATGACTGGTGCTTTGACGGCGAACCCAGAAACGCTATCGTAAGCATTTCGAGCCATGGCACACAGTCTGACCTATACGAAGCAGAATGCTTTGCTAAGCACTGCCGTAAGGCGCTGGAAGTGCTGCAACCGAGCAGTATTTTGTGGTATGGCAAATGCCCTGATGAATTTGACTGGAACGTTACCAAAATAAAACCATTCCAATACGAAAGGAGACATTACCGTGAGTAAACGAGGCTCTGGAAGTTCTACAAGGGCAAGTAGTGGGAAAACTACGCTTGATGAATTTCTTGCAAAGCGCGGTTTAAGTTCACCTATCAGCGACTATATGGATGACAAACTGCGTATCCCTCATGGTTTGACACGCAGACAGACCGAGAAAATGCAAAAAGAAGCCCATGAAGCCGCTGCACAATATTCCGCAAAAAGAGAAGCTGCTATTGCAGAATACAAAGCGGGCGTTGCATCTGGCGCAATCAAAGAAAAAAGCCGTGTTGAAGTTTTGATGGGCAAGGCAAAGGGGCATCCTGACAACCCATCAACGCAGGCCGCACGGCGTGCGTTGGAAAAGCGCGGTTACAACTGGAAAACAGGGCGAAAACTCAAGAAAAAGTAAGGTTTGGAGGGATAAACCGTGATTCTGCCGATGGAAAACA
>ENA-OPWW01000199-OPWW01000199.1-human-gut-metagenome-genome-assembly--contig:-NODE-199-length-38311-cov-3.757659_pt1 | contig 38311 bp, 41 predicted proteins | sample MGYA00241513_ERZ502018 | MGnify/ENA primary metagenome ERZ502018 (study PRJEB25962, sample SAMEA2042987) | human gut metagenome | biome: human gut; feature: human-associated habitat; material: faeces...
ATCAAACAGGTCCAAATGGACTTTTTATTTTCTATCAAGTGTTCAATTTAATTTTCCTGAATTGTCAAATTAAGTGCAACAGTTAGGCTATGAAGAAATGTATTGCTTGAAGAGTTCTTCTGCTGTCTGATATTGGAGGATTCGGCGGTGTTTGTGGTTAATGGCATTGGTTGCCTGTTCAACATAAGCCTTTGTTTTGTCTTTCATACTCTTGCCCTTAGGGAAGAATTGACGCAAAAGACCATTGCAGTTCTCATTGGTGCCCCTTTCCCATGGAGAATATGGGTGGGCGAAGTAGATCTGGCAGCCTTTGATCTTGGTCATATCCGCAAACTCAGAGCCATTGTCAAACGTGATCGATTTAAACCAGGCAGGATGTCTGTCAATCTCATTTTGAAGCAGCCTTTTGCATGTGCTTGCCCGATAGTCAGGAATCTTGATAACTACTTCAAAGCGTGTGGTTCTTTCGGTCAAAGTCATTAAAGCAGGCTGATTCTTGCGTCTGACGCCTTTAACCAGATCTCCTTCCCAGTGCAGCGGCGTTTTTCTGTCTTCAATCTCTTTAGGACGCTGTTCAATGGAATTGCCAAGATTCTTCTTGTGCAAAGCATGACCGCCATGGCCGTGATGACGCTTGTTCCTGCGTCTTTTGAGCTTCATAGGCAGATCAATATTGCTTATGTCCGGCAAGCCCTGATCAATATAGCGATAGACGGTTGGTGTGCTGGGACAAGGGTAGCCTGGCATAGTCCTTTTGAATTCACCAACGAACTCATCGATGCTGGTGGCATCAAATTTAGCTTTAAAGCATCTAGAGAGCATTCTCAAAAAGACAGTATAATGCTTCAATGGATTGCGCTGATAGCAGTTTTTGCGACGCTTCTCATAATAAATCTGTGCAGTATCAGCGTAATAGTGCTCATACAATAAATAGCTGCTGTCTCTTTGCAGGACGCTTCCGCGTTTGATTTCGCGACTGATTGTCGACTTGTGGCAGCCAACTTCTTGCGCGATAACAGTACGGGAAGTTATGCCGGAATCCAGCATTGCTTGAATTTGTCCACGTTGTACGCTGGTTAATTGATGATAGTGCTTAGAAATGCTAGAATTTGAATTGGTCATGAAGATCTTCCTTTCTTGATTTTTCGTCACTTCAAGTTTAGGTCTTCATGGCCTTTTTGTTTAACACTTAGTGTTGCACTTCAATTTTAAATCCGGGAAGATTAATAAGGCAAAAAAGCAACCGAGAAGTATGTGGACAAATATATAAAGGTAAGCTGAAGTATTGTAGAAGATAGGTTGTGAAGAGAGATGCATTATATGAATAAAAAATATCCATATTCTTTATTAAAGAAAAGTATTTTAAATAAGTTTGAAATTAAAGGCGGTTGGGTAACAGATTCTAAGGATATAAATGTGGTAGATAAATATAAATACGGAACTTTAAAATATACTTCGAATGACATTAATCTAACACTGTTTCAAGGCTTTCCTTCAAAAGATGAAAAAAGATGTGTTTTAATGAGGAACCACAAAGATATCCAGATATTTATGGAAGAATAGCTGATATGACTAGTTATTATATACATGCAGTAAATAATAGTGAATTATCTATTCCTGTTTTTGCTGATCTTTTGCCTGTGCATACTCAAAAGATAAATGTTTCTTATTTCACAGTTTCTAATTATTTTCCAGTAAAGTCTGTGAGGATGAAAACATTAATAATTGGATCTACATTTTTAAACGAATGGTTAAAGCCACTGCAAAAAATGAGACCATTTGATGAGGATGATAGTTTTGGAATAAGAATTTATAAAAGTGAAAGTCAATTATTAGGGAATTTTAATTATAATAATCAAAAATTCGAAATGTTTTTTACAGGAAATGTAAATCAAGATGCTATTGCTAGGGGCAGACAAATTAATATAATAAACGATTCATTTTTACGAATAGCTTCTAAAGAAGAGATTACAGCTGAGAAAGCTTTGGAAATTGATAGCAAACTAAATAGATTATTCACGATAATATGTTCATCTCCAGTGAGTTCATCTTTAATTAGTTTAAGAGGTGAAAAATCATATATTTCTGATGTGTATTGTCCGTCTAATTACCCAATAAACGAAAATAATACTAATGCTATTTTTGAAGGCAAAGATTTTGAGCTTGGACGACTATTTTCTAATTGGTTTAGCATGTCCGATGAATTGAAACTGTTGACTGATAATTATGCAATAACTGTAAGTTATAGCGAAACTATTGAAAATAAGTTAATTAATTTAATTGAGGGTATAGAATCTTTTTATAGAAAAAATAATATTACTTTGTTCCAAGCAATGAAAAGGTTAATTCACAGTTTGCCTTCAGAGATTTTATATAAAATAACCGAATATGTTGGCAGTATTGATGAATGGTTGAAGAAATTAAGAAATACGCGAGTCTTTTTAACACATGGAACAGAAAGAAAAGTGAGATTTACTGATATTAATGAATTGATTGTTCAAGTAAATATTTTTCAAATTTTAATTCAATGTTTCATCATGAAAGAATTAGGATATGATTTTAAGAAAAATCATTGTAGAAAAATAGTACATAAAATCGATATGATTTTTAATACTTCATTTTTGTGAGAGTAATTAAAATGAAAAAAATATTTATTAAGTGTAAAGATATAATAGTAATTTTAAGCAGAATAACAAAAAATCGAAACTGTCAAATTTTTTGTGTAATGAAGATGCTCAACAAGAAATATTTAATCAATTAGCGAAGTTTTCTTCTGATGCGATAAAAGCACAACAGGAGTTCTCAGCTAGATTGGGTGCTGCACATTCTAAAGCTTTAGAAGAGTGGAATAAAAGTATAGATTTATTTAGATCACGTTATTACTCGGAAGCTGGAAATGATATAAGAAAATCGTTAGAGTTTTTATTAAGAGATATACTTAAAAATGGGACTTCTATAGAACAGCAGGTAAAGGGATCGGGTAAAGAGTTATTAAAGTCAAATTTAGGAAAATATCTTTCAAGTAAAGAAATAAATAAAATAAACATAACTTTTTTGATTAATATAATTACCCCCATAACACATATTTCTAATGAAAAATTCAAACATGGAGAGCCAACTGGATTAAGTGAAAAAGATTTGCGTTTTTATATGAATGAAACTTTTTTGGTTATGCAGAGATTGCTTGATATTGAAGAGAGTAAAAAATGATAAAGGCTGGCTGAAACAGATCTGGCAAATGCAATGATGAAGGCGTAGATTCAGATCTTGTTTGCCTGCTGAAGGTTAAATAGTAAGCGAAAACGGATCAATCTAGATTGACATTTACTAATAAAAACAGTAAAATATCATTAATCTAGTTTATTGATTGCTATGCGATCGCAAAGTGGGGTATGCCTTCGGGTATATCCTATTTTTGTTTACAGGAGTTTTTATGAATAATAGAATTGATAAACCTTTTAAAACAATAGATCAACAAATTTCTATATTACAAAGTAGAAATTTGTTATTTCATAATAAAGAAACGGCTACTAAAAATTTAGAAAGATATGGATACTATGAAATAATAAATGGTTATAAAGATAATTTTATGATTGATCCTTCTGATGATAAAAAAGGGTTTAAAGATAATGTGAGTTTCGATCATATATATCAGTTGTTTAATGTTGATCAGCAATTGAGAGCAGGAACAATAGAAGCACTCGAATATTTTGAGGCTAATTTAAGACAAGTAGTTGCATACACAGTATCAAAAAATATATCTTGTGATCAAAATATTTATATAAATAGAAGAAATTATAGTCATGGACGACGCTTTAGACATCCTAATGAATATCAATATCCTGTAGATAAATTGATGCATACTTTACGAAAAATTACCGAACGTAATGATCAACCATTTAAACACTATCGCAATGATCATGGAAATGTTCCTCCTTGGATCGTAGTTAAACGTCTTTCCTTAGGTAATTTAATTTGGTGGACAAAACTTTTAAAAAACACAGAAAAAGCTGAAGTAATTTCAAAAATGTGTGGTCTTCCAATAGAAATAGTTCAAAATAATGAAGAATTAAGAGAAATTTTTGGAGATTTTTTATCTTTATTGCTTGATTATAGAAATACTGCAGCACATGGTGGAAGAATATATAATCATTATTCTGAAAAACATAAACTTCCATATAGAGGATCGCTATATTCTAGATATTTTAAAGTAACGCAAGAAGAGTATAGCTTGGGTAAAGGTCAAAGTAGGCTGGGAGTTCTATTAAAAGGATTGAATCTCTTTGAAAATAAAGAAGCATATATAACCTTATTGGTTAATATAGAACTTGCACTAAAAGATTATTTGAAGTTATATCCTCAAGATAAGCAATATTTGCTGCAAACTATGGAGATTGATGAAAGTATTTTAAGTGATAACAATTAATAAAAAACGCAAGATTTATAATAGAAAGCATCTTTAAATTTAGGGATGCTTTTTTGCATAGAAATGAAAATTACTGAAATGCAACTTATTTTTGATATAAGAATCGGTGAAGCTTTACCAAATACGAATTATTGCCTAAACTAATTTCTATTTTTATCTAGCTAAAAATAAATAGTTTTATTATTATTTCAGTGAGGGAAATTTTTATTTTTGGAGGTTAAAAAATGAAATTCAAAAAGGGAGAGTCGGATCAATTCCGGCTCTTTTTTTGCAATAAAAAAGCGAGGACTGCAAACATTGCAATCCTCGCCTTTAATATCCAGAACACAGATCAAGCGCCTGTCTATGCTAGAGGCTCCAGGCCTGATGGGTGTCTTGATATGTGGTATTTTTTATATTTCGATTGAAAGAATAATAGTCTTCTTCAAAATTCAATATCACAACAGCACCTCATTTCTACAAATCTGGGTTATGAATTTTTATCATAAAGTAAGCGCTTACCTTATTTACCTTTAATATATCATAAAATCGCCGAATTTTGTAGCATTTTAATTCTAGAAAGGGCAAAAAGAGTTAAAACATGTTACATTAGATATAGACAATATAGTAATTATTATTTTTAGAGGTAGAAATGATTAGACAAGCAAGAAAAACAGATTTTCCATTTGTATATCCTATTCTTAAGCAGATTTTTGACGAAATGCAGATGAAGTCGATCGAATCATTGCCAGAAGACCAATTCTATAGTTTGATGAAGCTCGGCTTTATTTCTGAAGACTATCGTTATTCTTACCGCCGTGTTTGGGTAGACGAAAGAGAGGGCAGAGTCGTTGGTATTCTCGACATGTATCCATACAAGGACCAAAAGATCATTGATGTTGTTTTGCGTCACAATTATGCTAAAACTGGCTTGCCAATTTCAACTGTGATTTTTGATGATCAAGAAGCTTGGCCACATGAGTGGTACATCGATTCCTTAGCTGTTCATCCCGACCACTGGGGTGAAGGAATCGCCAGCAGCTTGATGGATGAAGCTGAAAAGATTGCCAAGGATCATGGTTATAACATCATCAGTTTAAATGTGGATAAAGAAAATCCACGTGCACAAAAGCTCTATGTTCATAAAGGTTACGAAGTAGAGAAGTCAATGACCATTGGCGATCGTACTTACGACCACATGATCAAACATATTTAACGGCAAAAGGGATGCGAGAGGCATCCCTTTTTTTACGCATTTGATGGCAACATAAATCTTACTTCATTGTAGATATCCAATGCATTCTTCTTATGTCCATGAGCCAGCCAATCAGTAACGTGCGAGAACAGCACAGAAGTGAAGCCTTTGATGTGGTTATTTGAATAATCGCTGTTAAACAAGTGTGTTTGCATTTCTTTGAAAAAGGCGTTGCTGATGTCTTGGCAGATGTGACGGGACACATTTTTTGATGCCAAATGATAAACATTAATGTAGAACAGGCGAGTGCGATCAATTTGCTTGAGATAAGCATAAATAATCTGTTCGGTGTCGTAGTCGCGGTAATCTAAAAAGTGCTGATGAATCTCATGTTGAATCGCATCAGAAAACAAGTCCGGCATGCTTGAGTATCTACTGTAGAAAACGCTACGCGTGATACCGAGTGCATCACAAAATTGCGTTACAGAATATGTCTTTAATAATGTAGTAGCTAATTCCTCTTTTAAAATTCTAATTGCTATATTTCTATTCATACATAATTCCCCTTTATATAGTACTTAATTAAATTACACCTATCTCTAACTTTCTCACTCACTTCATGGTTATAAAATATATCAGGAGTGGAATAATATAGCAATAGTCTTTTTTTATAATAATTTGTTTATAGCTTGATGTAAGCATGATCCACGCGCTTAATGTGCTTACAGGTAATGCAAAAAAATTTTTGTAAAATAAAAAAACATAACTACTATAAATGAACAATAATCATGCGTAATCGCTGAAAACGTTGATTTAACAACATTCTTACTCAAGAATGCTTTAATACCGGGATTTGTAGCTATATAGTTAATCATTAATCTTATCTAATGGAAGATACAAAAAGGAGCAGGCTGTATGAAAATCGTGGGGCAAATTAAAAGAGTTCAAACAGATGACCAAACCATTTGAACCCTTGGATTAGGAACTTTATTAAGGTCAACTACCCTAGACTTCAGTCTAGGGTAGTTGACTAATTTCTCTCGGTTAAAGTAACAGGATAGCTATTCCGTATATGGTATAAAAAATATTTCATGGGTCGAAACGAGTTCCAAGCCGCGAAACAAAGTCTGAAGGCAATGAAAACGAATACATTTTCAAAAAATGATGATATAAATATAACCGTAAGGTAAATGAAACGGAACAAAAGAAGAGATAAAAACTTATTCAAAGGAGAGAAATAAGATGAACGGTAAGAAATATTCAGTAGTTATTGCCGGTGGTGGTAGTACTTTTACACCAGGATTTGTTCTCGACTTAATCAAGAGTCAAGACAAGTTCCCAATGAGACAATTGAAGTTCTACGATAACGATGCAGAACGTCAAAAGAAGATTGGTGAAGCTGTTAAGATCATCATGAAGGAAAGAGCTCCACAAATTAAGTTCTCATACACCACTGATCCCAAGGAAGCTTTCACCGACGTTGACTTCGTAATGGGTTCAATTCGTGTTGGTAAATACCACATGAGAAGCTTGGATGAAAAGATCCCATTGAAATACGGCGTAAATGGTCAAGAAACTACCGGACCCGGAGGAATGGCTTACGGTCTTCGTTCAATTCCTGCCATCATTCAAATCATTGACTGGATGCAAGAATACTCACCAAATGCTTGGATGATCAACTACTCCAACACCATTGCGATCGTTGCTGAAGCTTGCCGTCGTCTTCGTCCAAACGCAAAAGTTATCAACATCTGTGACATGCCTATTGATGACATGGACAGAATGGCAGCTATCTGCGGTCTTAACAGCTGGCATGACATTGACTTCAACTACTACGGCTTGAACCACTTCGGCTGGTGGAAAGAAGTTAGAAACAAGAAGACCGGCGAAGACTTGATGCCTAAACTTAAGGAATACGTTAAGGACCATGGCTATTGGGTAGGCGGTGAATACGACAAGAATACTGAAGCTTCATGGGAAGCAACATTCAAGAAGGTCGCCGACGACTACAAGATGGATCCAGAAACCTTGCCAAACAATTACATGCAATACTACTACTTCCCACAATATGAAGTAGCAAACGCTGATCCAAAGCACACTCGTACCGATGAAATTCGTGAACACCGTCAAAAGATTGTCTTCGGTGAATGTGAACGTATCGTTAAGGCTGGTACCGCTAAGGACAACATTTGGGACATCTCAGGTTTGCACTCAGAATATATCGTTGATATTATTCACGCTATTGCTTTTAACACTCACGAAAAGTTCTTGGCTAACTGCCCTAATAATGGTGCCATTTCTAACATGGATCCAGATTCAATCGTTGAAGTTCCTGCATTATTCGGTGCTGATGGTATTCAACCTATGGCAACTGGTAAGGCCGGCCGCTTCCAAAGAGGTTTGATGATGGAACAACAAACTTGTGAAAAGTTGGTTGTTGATGCCTACGTTGAACATTCTTACCAAAAGATGCTTCAAGCCTTCGCTTTGAACAAAACTGTACCAGACGCTTCAGTTGCTAAGAAGATTTTAGATGACATGATTCCAGTTAACGCTCCATACTGGCCAGAATTGAAATAATCCAGTTAAACTGCACACCTTTAAAACAAAAAATGAAAGGATAACCGTCTATGTGGCGGCTATCCTTTTTGCGTCTAACATGATATTCTTTTGGTAAAGACAAAATATAGGAAAGAAAGGAAAAAAGATGGATTTAGAAGCAGCAGTCATGAAGAACAAAGAAGCTTTTAACGAGACTGATAAGGCGATTGTGAGCTACTTGTTGCAATATCCTGAAGCTGCCAGCAAGTTGAGTCTGATGGAACTTGCACAGAAGCTGTATGTTTCTAAGTCCGCTATTTTTCGTTTAAGTAAAAAGCTAGGGTTGAGTGGTTTTAGCGAGTTGAAGTTTGAATTGTCTGAATTAACGGCTAAAAAGGCGCAGCGCGAAAAGTATGCGCAAGGTTTGAATTTTGACGCTAATTTGCAAAAGATTCTGGAAGAGACCGTTAAGTATTTTAAGGGTTTGAATCTGACTGATTTGTTCAATGATTTGGATCGCGCTGAAACAATTTATATTTATTCAACCGGTTGGCAGCAGCAAATCATTGCGGAATATTTGGCCCATTCCTTTTTCTTGATTGGTAAAAAAGCGATTATTCTGCCGAGTGCGCGCGACGAAGTTTCGATGCTAGGGCGGTCGGTGAAAACCAACGACATGCTGTTTGTGATTTCGTTTGGCGGCTTTAACAAGACGATTCTGGAAGAGCTAAAGAAAATCGATGCGGTCAATAACCAATTGAAGCTGGTTTCTTTGACTAGTTGGCAGCCAGGAAAGATTGCCTCACTGAGTAATTATAGCTTTTTCTTTAAAACGACGCCATTTCAGTTTAGCAATCAGAATGCGGTCACGTTCAGCTCAGCCTATGTTTTGATCGATTTGTTGATGAATGAGTACGGCAAGCATTGCGGTTTGTAAAAAATAGAGGATATGGATTATGAAGAAATTATTATTGCTATCAACAGGGGGCACGATTGCTTCTGTAGCATCTAACGCTGGTTTGGTACCTAAGGAAACTGGCGAAGAGTTAATCAAGATGCTGGGTAAATTGCCTTATGACATTCACGTCGAGGATATCTTGCAGCTGGATTCATCCAACATTCAGCCGGAAGAATGGAAGTTTATCGCACAAAATATCTATAAATACCGCAATGATTATGATGGCATCGTCGTTTCACACGGTACGGATACGATGGCATATACCGCTTCAATGCTGTCTTTTATGTTGAAGAATATTAATATCCCGGTCGTTTTAACGGGGAGTCAGGTGCCAATTAACATCGTCTTAAGTGACGCCCACGACAATTTGCGTTTGGCCTTTGCGGCTGCCGCTACTTGTCCGCCTGATATTTATTTGGCCTTCCACAACAAGGTAATGTTGGGTTGTCGCTCAGTGAAGGTGCGGACAACCAACTTCGATGCCTTCGAAAGTGTGAATGTGCCACCTGTAGCCACTGTTTCTTCTGATGGATTGGTCTTCAATACTGACGACCATTTTCAAAAGAAGCACGATGGTGAGCCGGTTTTGAATACCAAGATCAATTCACACGTTTCTTTGGTCAAATTGTTCCCTGGTTTTGATCCGAATTTACTGTTTGCGATGGTAGATAGCGGCTGTCGCGGGATCGTTATTGAGGCCTATGGTTTGGGCGGGATGAACTTTATTCGCCGCAATATGGTAGCCGCAATCGGTAAGTTAATCCGTCGCGGCATCCCCGTCGTCGCCAGCAGCCAATGTTTATATGAACGTAGCGATTTAACCAAGTACGAAGTAGGACGTGAAGCCTTGCTTGAAGGTGCGATCAGCGCCTGCGATATGACGTCTGAGAGTGCGATCACTAAGTTGATGTGGGCTTTAGGCCAAGGCATGGATGTCCATGAAATCGATGATTTCTTCAATACTAATGTCGCTGGCGAAGTAACTCTTAAGTAAGTTTAAAAATTGTTACAATTCGGTTAAATGTAAGCGTACCCATTCCCGCGATGGCAAGCTCCGTGTATAATATAGAGGTAAAAGGAGCGGTGCCCGGATGAAGAGTAAAGTTTTAGAAAAAATATGGATTATTCTGGCAGCATTAGGTATTGGCGTTTCCCTTTTTATCAATAATTCCAACAAGCTAATCGAGTCTAATGCATCAAACTTTTCCAACGCAATAATTAGTAAAAAGTAAATTAATTCAGTCACGCAAGTGGCTGTTTTTTTATATAATAAAGAAAAACATGAAATGGACGTGAATGAATTGGATAATTTTGAAGAAGTTAGAAACAATTTGCAAATGATTGAAGAAATGCTTAACCGCATGCCACTTGAACACGGTGGTGAGAATGATGTTTTTGCAGTGACTGCTAAGGATATGGACGATTTGCTCAGCAATGTAACCCCAGACATGAACGGCAAAGATGTTGTAGAAAAGGCTAAGCCAATTTTACACACTTGCCACAAGGTTTTGGAATTGCGCAAGAAGGAAAATCGTTTGACTCCAGAACAAGAATCTTTGCTTGAAGACATCGAAAAGCTTGACTAAGAGTTTAATTGGAAAAAAATTATAAAACGGCCTGAAACAGGTACTGCGTGAGCTTCTGTGTTAATATGTAAGTATAGAAATCGCTTACATTTAATACAAAAAAGAGGTAAAAATTATGGAACTTTTAATTGCAACTCATGAGGGCCTTGCTTCAGGCCTTGTTTCTGCACATGACATGCTGGTAGGCAAAAACGACCAAATTATGACAATTGAACTTAACGACAGCGGCATCAGAGACTTCCGCAGACGTTTTGCTGAATTGATGGACAGACATCAATCAGGTCAAGTTTTGATTTTGACTGATTTAAGAAATGGTACGCCACACTTGGTAGCTAAGGAATATGAAGAAGCTCACCCGGACAGCGTAAGAGTGGTTAGTGGTGCTAACTTGCCAATGGTTTTGGAATTAGGCCACAATTTAATTAGCGCTAATTTAGATGATGTCGCAAGAAGAGCCATCCAAGTTGGTCGCGGCGACATCGAAGTTGATAAAATGCAATTGGCATAAAGAAAAGACGGTATTTCTACCGTCTATTTTTTTGCAAAAAAGTGTTTGATTTTAGTGAAGATATTTTCTGGTTTTTGATTAGAATCAACAATGTTAGTAGGTTGAGTATTATTCTCTTTATTTTCTTGTTTAGTAGAAGAATAATATTTAGCCTTTTTTAGATTCTTATTTTGATGATGATTAGTCTTTTTCTTAGTACTTTTATGATCAGATAAGCGAATATGCTGGGTGGTTATGCTCTTTGATTTTCGATTGAAATAATGCTTTTCATCGGTCTGAGCTTCCATCGCAATATCAGGTCTGATGTAGTAAAGATCCCTACTTTCATAGCTGTTGATCAAGAAAACCAAAATATCATGCAGGTCGCAAATGCAGTGCCAGGCCTGCTTTTTATCAGGTTCTAACTTGCTATCATGAATGGCGGCGTTACCCATACGGCGGACTTCGTCGAATAAATCCATGATGCTAAGCGGATAATTAACCTCTGAGCGTAAGTAATGTGTATCGTTTCGCAAATTGCGGTATTCGCCATCGCGGATCGGATAATACTGGTTTAAATTTTCTAGCTTAAAAATCTTCTTCACGATCGTTTCAAGCAGCAGGCGTGCATTACTGATAACATCGCGATAGTCATCGATCGTATATAACTTATAAATTTTTTCTGCAGCAGGATATTGTTCATTGAAGTACTTGCTGTCTTTTAAAAAATCAAAATTAATTTCCATTATGTTTCCCTTTGATTAATTCAAAAAAGATATTTGCTATTTTAGCTCAACTTGGTACCCTAGTAAAAAAAGGCATTTTCAAATAGGGTGTAAACATGAAAAAACATAAAAAACTTTGGGCAACGGGGATCATTATTGTCTTAATCGGTATTCTCGCTGCCGCTGGTAATTTTTATTATACAAAAGATCGGCAAATTAACCGTATTGTAACGAATTTACGCAATCCAAAAACTGGAATGGCAAAATACGTAACAGCTTCAACGCCAGATATGAACGTCACCGATAGCAGTTTAAAACCGCTCCAAAGCTATTTTAAAGAGCACAAGCAAGCTGCTAACCGTTTAGCTTATAACTTGCGTCACAACCGTGATAGCGGCGAAATTCAGTTGGTAGAATCCGGCAGATACTTCCTGTTCTTTCCAAAATACACGCTGCGTGTGCAAGTCTATCGTACGCAGATTAAGACCAACCACGCTGGTTCAACTTTGATGATTAACCACAAAAATTATGGTCAAATGGAAGGTGGCAACCAGAACTACTACCAAGATTTAGGCATGGTTTTCCCAGGACGCTACCACATTTCAGTTAAATCAACGGTTAACGGCCGCAAGCTTGATGCCGATTCAATCGTCAATATTTGGTCCAACAAGACCATCGATATGAATATCAAGACGGCTACGTTCCAAATCCGCAGCGTGCCTAACGGCGTCATCTACGTCAACGACCGTAAGGTAGGTAAGCTCAACAAGTACGGTAATTATACTTTTAAAGACTATCCAATTGCTAAGCGCATGGAAATCTACATCCAAAGCACTGTTAACGGCAAGAAGATCAAGTCCGAAACGGTTAGAGACTTGTCACAATCAATCAGCTCAGAATTTAGCGATAGTGAAGATGATGTGACCGACTACGACAATACCGCCGATACTTACCAAGGCAACAGCGAAAAGGACGTCTACCAAGATGAAGAAGGCGACTACATTGTCAATCCGATCTGGCCTGGTTTGATTCAGGCGGGGGATGCCGCTAGAATGCTCTACAACAACTTCAAGGAGCCAGACGCCGAAGCCTTTGAAAATGGTGAAGATAATGCCGACTACAAGAAGATTGCTAAGCAAGTTAAGGCTTGGAAGAAGAAAAAGAATCTTAAGAAGTATAGCGTGAAGGTGAAGGTAATCTCAGTCTTGCCAGGCGAACGCAATTACAGCAATGTGAACTATGAAGTAACCTTTATCAGAAAGTTTAAGGACAAGAGCAAAAAGAAAGAGAAGTTGTCATACCAGAACGCTATTTTCCATCAAGTCGATGGGCAACAAGAGATTCAAACTTTAGGAAAGTGCAGATTAATCAAAACAAAAACTAGCAATTAAAGCTTGATGTTATAGGCTTTTCCACTTGTTAAAAAGTGGGAAAGCTTTTTTTGTGCCAAAAACAGATTGACAAAATTGTAATATCATATTGCTGTATTAATTAAATAATACAGTAAAACAAAAAGCAGAAAAATGAGGTTTTTAAAATGAATGAAATTCTTGTGGTGGACAATATCACCAAGACTTACGGGAAAAAAAGCGAAAAACAATACCAAGCTTTGAAAGGCATCAACTTCAAGGTCACTTCAGGCGAATTCGTCGCAATCATGGGTGCTTCAGGCTCTGGTAAGACTACCTTGTTAAACATTCTTTCAACGCTTGATAAGCCAACTACCGGCCAAGTTTTTATCAACGGTAAAGACATCAGCAATTTAAATGCCAACCAAATGGCTGACTTCCGTAGTAAGGAAATTGGATTTATCTTCCAAGACTTCAACTTATTGGAAAATTTGACCAACCGTGAAAATATTGCGTTGCCACTCAGCTTGCGCGGTATTTCAACTAATCGCATTAATCCACTTGTGGATAAAATTGCAGCTAAGTTGGGGATTAAAGAAATTTTGGACAAATATCCAGCTGAAATTTCTGGTGGTCAAAAACAGCGTGTTGCTTCAGCTCGCGCACTTGTTCACGAACCAGCCATGCTGTTAGCCGATGAACCAACCGGTGCGCTGGACTCTAAGAGTGCCCGTGAACTTTTAAATACAATGGAAAACTTAAACAAAAACGATGGCGTAACTACTTTGATGGTTACCCACGATCCATTTTCCGCCAGCTTTGCCAACCGCATTTTATTTATCAAAGACGGTAAGATCGGTGAGCAAATGGTAAAGGGTAACAAGAGCAGAACTGATTTCTACCATGAATTAATTGCTCACTTAGGAACCGAAGAATAGGAGGTGAGAAGCATGATTTGGAAGCTATCCTTAACTGGGATTAAAAGCCGGTTAAAAGACTACACGGTGCTGTTTTCAGGGCTAGTTGTAGCCAGCATGATTTTCTACATGTTCTTGTCTTTGGCCATTAATCCCGGTTTTATGAGTCACGACGTTAACGCACCGGGAAATTACTTAAGCTTTATTTTCGGCTTTGGTATTGTCCTGCTCGCAATTATCACATTTGTTTATCTGGTTTACGCCAATTCGTTTTTGCTGAGCATGCGTCAGCACGACTACGGCATGTTTATGATGCTGGGGGCAAAGAGTTCCAGGATCGGTTTATTGATCTTCTGTGAAACTTTGCTTACAGGAATTATTGCAGCCGTACTTGGTATTTTTATTGGGTTTGGCTTAACTGCACTTATTTCTAAATTATTAATTGCTAACCTTGGTCTTAAAATTACACACTTCCAAGTAATTTTGCCTAGTGCGATTATTTGGACCTTGATCTTCTTTGTCGCAATTTTCTTCCTTGCTGCTTTAAGAAACGCGCATAAACTCGTTAGAAGTAAAGTCATTGACTTGCTTCACGAAAGTCAAAAGCCAATTAAACTTAGCCGTAAAAATGGTTTAAGAGTTTTTGAGGCAATTTTAGGTATTGTACTTTTAGCAGCTGGTTACTACATCATGAGGATGCCAGCTAGCGCAATTTTCTTCATCATTCCAGCTGCTTTAATCACTATTGTTGCTGGTACCTACTTCACTTTCGACTCTCTTTTCACTCTCATTATTAATTTCCTACTTAAAAGAAAGAACTTCGCTTACCGCGGTATTCGTATCTTCACTCTAGGTCAATTAAAATTCAGAATTCGCGATTACACCCGCATTCTTTCAGTTATCTCACTACTTTTCGCATTAGCACTTGGTGCCATTACTGTTGGTCTTAACTTCAACTCTTTGAATGACCAAGCTGTAAAAAGCACATACTATGACGCAACAATCATTGAAAACAGTCCGGCTGTTCAAAAGAATGTGGATAAATTAGACATCAAAACCAGATCGACATATCACTATGTTGAAACTAAAAAAGACGTTTACTTCGATAAAAGTGAATTTGAAAAGACACCATTAAGAGACGTTAAGTTTAAACAAAACGGTAATAACTTCCCGATTTATAAACCAGTTACGCTTAAAACTAGCGAACTCACTATGAAAGACAGTTACGCTGGCAATGTTTTGAGAATTCAAACTAATACTTTAGGTAAGACAGTCAAATTAGTTTCATCCAATCAGTTAAAGAATATCCAAGGACAAAAGAAGTTTATTACTTTAATTACAGTAAAAGACTTTGTTAAGGATTACCTAACTTTGATGAAATTGGAGAAGGTGCAACTGGCATCTAATCCAGCCATGGCTCAAGCTTTGTCACGAACAAAACCATTCTCATACCAAATGATTTTGGGTTTTACCAGTGGTTTCGAATTCATGGGGTTCTTCCTGGGAATCGCATTCCTCACCATGCTCGCATCCACATTGATGTTCAAAGTTTTGAGCGGCGCCGCCAGCGACAAGATGCGCTACGAAATGCTTTATAAGATTGGTACTAGAAGAAAGGTGCTCAAGCAATCCATTAGACACGAAATTGGCGTGTTATTCCTTCTTCCTGGGATCCTCGGTGTGATCGACGTCTTGTTTGGACTCAGATTATTTACAGCACTTTTGCCACATCCATACATGGGCTTCTGGGTACCATTCTCAATCTTCATTGTTCTCTACTTCATCTACTATGCCGTTACAGTTAAACTGTATGAAAACCTTGTTTTGCAAAAATAGATAAAAATAAAAAAAGCAGTTTTCCAATTGGAAATCTGCTTTCTTTTTGGCTATAAATGCATCTTGTTCCAGCTAGGGATCTTAATCTCGCCCTTGGCACTCATTGTCATAATGGTGATTGAAGCGTTTCTAGGACCCGGTACAAGAGGGATGTTATCACCGTAGCGGTACCACAAACTTCTAATAGTAAAGCCGTGTGTTACAAGCAAAATATTTTCGGCACCATCAAGTTGGCTGATCAACTTAAAACCTTTATCAAGACGTGCCCAATATTCTTCAGCGTTTTCTGCATCGTGGTATGGGTCGGCATCCTTAATCCAGTCCTTGATCGTATCGATACTTTCGTGGGCAAATAGTTCTTGTCTAGTTGCGTAGCCGTGGCTGCCACCGATCATGCGCCAGGCCATTTCAGAATCGAGGCCTTCGAAGTAGCCATAGAATTGTTCTCTAAAGAATGGGCTAGCAAGGTGTTGCAATTCATCCTTGTTGACGTTGTGCTTCATGATGATTTCACAGGTATCGCTAGCTCTCTTTAAGTCACTAGACAAAGCAATATCGAATGGGACGTCCTTTAAAGCTTCACCGGCCTTTTCAGCACCTTCAATGCCTGGTTCAGTTAATGGAGTATCGCACCAACCTTGCATCTTGTTGTAACGGTTAATATAAGTTTGACCATGTCGAACGACGTAAATTCTCTTCATTTCTGTCTCCTTATAAAAATAAAAAACTCACCGTTTATTTTATTTAAAAAAGGTGAGCAGATAAAGCTAATTATTTTTCATGATAAATTTTTCTGACGTTCTGAATATCTTGTGGTTGAATTGTGTAGATCGAACCTTTAGGATACATGACTGACACGGAATTGGTGTGGTTTAAACCAATTGCGTGGCCCAATTCGTGTTCAGCCGTGTTGACGATGCGTTTGTTGCTGTAGCCGTACCACTCGTTTTGCAAGTAGTAGCGGTTCAAGTGTACGTCGGCTTTTAACAAATGACCCGTTGATGGGTTATAAGTCGTTGCCGTTTCACCGGCTGCATTGGTATCGCTGTCGTCAACCGTGCTGATCACGATCTGGGCGCGACTTTTATCATCAGTTTGGTAGAAAGTGAAAGCACCCGTTCTGTTCCAGGCGTTCATCGCATCGATTGCGGCCGAACGCAACTGGAGGTTGTTTTTAATATCAACATAGACATTGGCTTCAGGCTTTGACCAAACACGAGTCTCAGAAGAATTATCATTTTCAGTTTTATCAGTATTAGTTTTTGTATTTGAATTAATGCCATTTTTGGGCGCTGTTGCCGTTCCCGTCGTGAGCAACTGGTTGATGCGATAGCTGAGTGTCACTAAGGAATCATTGGTTGCTATTTGGAAGTCAGGATTATTTTTATAAGTCCAAACACCAAAGGCGAGAAGAGCAAGCAAGAAAATATTTCGAATAAATCTAAAAAATGTTCTCATACTTTATTTTCAACTCCAATGCTGAAATTATAATCTTTAGAACTTAAATTTTCACCGATTTTTACTTATATTTTGGTTACGAGCATGAAAACTATCATGAAAGCGCTATTTATGGTAAAATAGATAGCAAATTTTTTATGGAAAAGGTGATTAAATGGCTACGGCCAAAACTGAAAATAATGAAAAAGAACTTGAACAAAAGCACCTTGATAACATCATGGAACAAATCAAGGAACGCGAAAAGTCCTTAAAGAAATCTATCAAATCAGCTGAAGGCGAAGCAAGAGAGCTTAATTCACACTTTTTTGACGATGTGAAATTGGACTACGATGGCTATTCCACTTCAATGGAAACTGCCTTGTCAATTCACCAACAGCAACAATTATTAAGTGAGCGTGAACATGCCTGGCAACATTCAGCTAAGCAGCTCGACACGGTAGAACGCCTTGAGAAGCGGCCATACTTTGCACGTGTAGATTTCAAGGAAAACGGCGAAGAAAAGCCTGAAACCATCTATATTGGCTTAGGTTCCTTTGCAGATAAAGATGATCATTTCTTGATTTACGATTGGCGTGCACCTATTTCTTCAATTTATTATGATGGAAAACTAGGCAAGGTTACTTATAATTCGCCAGAAGGCGAAATCACCGTTGATATGACCAAGAAACGTCAATTCATGATTGAAGACGGCAAGATCATCAACATGTTTGACACCAACGAATCAATCGGCGACCAAATGCTTTTGTCTGTTTTATCTGAAAAATCCAGTACGCAGATGAAGTCGATTGTAACGACGATTCAACGTGAACAAAATAAGATCATTAGAAATACGAGTGCTGACTTGTTGTTTGTTCAAGGTGCAGCTGGTTCTGGTAAGACTAGTGCTATTTTGCAAAGAATTGCCTTTCTTTTGTACCGTTACCGTGGCAACCTGACTTCAAGCGACGTCATCATGTTTAGTCCAAACCAATTGTTTAACGACTACATCAAGAACGTTTTGCCTGAAATGGGTGAACAAAACATGGTTCAAATGACCTACTGGCAATTTGTGGCTCGTCGTTTGCCAGGGATGAACGTTGAGAACTTGTTCAAGCAATTCGAAGATCAAACTGCCGATACCAACATCAGCAAGTTCAAGGATTCAGTTAACTTCTTTAACTTGCTTACCCGTTATGCAAAACGCCTTAATAAGCGCGGCGTGATCTTTAAAAACATCTACTTCCGCGACAAGAAGAAGCCATACTTTGATAAAGACAAGATCAAAGAAATCTACTACTCATTCAATGAAAATTATAATTTGGCTAACCGTATCGATGCTACGCGTGAAGAATTGATCAAGATACTTAACCGCAAGATTACGCCTGAAACTAAGAAGGCTTGGGTAGCTCACACCATTGAAGGGATGAGCCAACAAGAATTGAACGACTTGTACGATCGTCCTGACCAAGAATTCGAATCTGAAGCCAAAGAAGAGGCCTTCTTGGGTAGAAAGATTGTTTTAGCCGCTTTAAAGGGCGTACACAAGCGTATTTTGCACAACCACTTCTTTAACATGCGTGCACAATACCTGAGCTTTTTGCGTGCCGTGCCTAAGATGGTTGATTTAAGCAAGTGGGACATCGACGAAGACGAATGGATGAAGCACGTTGAAGAGGTAAAGAACAACTTCAAGAGTCATGATATTGCGATGAGCGACGTTTCCGCATACTTGTACCTCTACGACTTAGTTACTGGCCGCAGAACCGACTACGAGATGCGTTATGCCTTTATCGATGAAATTCAAGACTACACGCCATTCCAATTGGCTTACCTGAAGTACAACTTCCCACGGGCTAAGTTCACCATGTTGGGTGACTTAAACCAGGCTATTTTTACCAAGGACGAAAGCCGCAGCTTGCTTAAGCAGATTTCTGGTTTGTTTGATCCAGAAAAGACCGACGTAGTGCAGCTTACTAAGTCATACCGTTCAACTAAGGAATTGACCAACTTCACCAAGCAAATTTTGCGTCAAGGTGAGAAGATCGAAGCCTTTAACAGAAAGGGGCCTAAGCCAGTTATCTGGGGCAGAAAGACTGACGAAGAAGCCGTCGCCGTTTTGAGCAATGTTTTGCGTGATAATGAAAAGCATAAGATGACAACTGCAGTCATCACCAAGGATTTAGCTAGTGCTAAATTTGTTCACAAGATGTTAGCTGACCGCGGTGAAAAGGCTACTTTAATTGCGACCGCTAACCAGCGTTTGGTTGATGGGACTTTGATTATTCCATCATACTTGGCTAAGGGGCTAGAATTCGACGCTGTCATCATGTGGGGCGCTTCAAAAGAAAACTACCACCGCGTCGATGAAACGCAATTGGTTTACACAATTACTTCACGTGCTATGTACAAGCTGGACATTATTTACACCGGTGAAAAGAGCCCATTACTCGATGCAGACAAGAGTACCTACGAAGAAAAATAATTGACAAATCAATTTTTGTCGTTTATTATCTTAATCAACATTAAAAACAACTTAGAACAGAAGCAGTAGTACCTATCGCAGTAATAGAGAGTTTCTGATGGTGGAAATGAAACATACGCTGGTATGAAGTCACATCTGCGAGTTGATTTTCTGAAACAAGTAGGAGAACCCGGGGTTAGCCCGTTACAGCTAAAGGTTGATTATCGAACTTATTGAGGCAGACTGCGTGAGCAGTTTGTGAACATGAGGTGGAACCACGATTTCATTCGCCCTCGTAGCCAATTAGGCTATGGGGGCTTTTTCTTTTCGATCATCAACCTAGTGAGGCATTTTGCGTGAGCAAGTGCGAACATGAGGTGGAACCACGATACAGTCGTCCTCTTAGGCTAGTCCTAAGAGGACTTTTTTATTAGGAAAATGGGTGAGAGTATGTCGCTGAAATACATTACAGAAATATTGCCAGCTTTATTTAGTGGAGCGGGAATGACGTTAAGCATCTTCTTTTGGACTTTAATTTTGGCTACGCCGCTGGGAATTTTAGTTTCATTGGGAGAAATGAGCAAGATCAAGCCGCTGAAGTGGATCGTTAACTTTTATGTCTGGATCATGAGAGGGACGCCGCTGCTTTTACAATTAATTTTTGTCTTTTATGGTTTGCCAATCATTCATATTGTCTTTCCACGTTACCAAGCTGCCTTATTTGCCTTCGTCTTAAACTATGCTGCTTATTTTGCTGAAATTTTCCGGGGCGGTTTTCAATCGATTGATCAAGGTCAATTTGAGGCGGCACAAGTTTTGCACTTGAATCGCTGGCAGACAATGACCAAGATCGTTATTCCCCAGGTGATCAAAATCGTGTTGCCATCAATCGGTAACGAAGTCATCAATTTGGTTAAGGATTCATCATTGGTTTACGTAATTGGTTTGGGCGACTTGCTTAGAGCAGGTAACGTTGCGATGGCAAGGGATGTAACCTTAGTGCCACTAGTACTAGTCGGCGTCATCTACTTGTTCTTGATCAGTATTTGCGCCTTTATTCTTAAGCGGCTTGAAAAGCACTTTTCTTATTACAAGTAGGGTCAGGTGAAAACAAATGTTAGAAGTAAAGAACTTATGCAAGGAATTTAACAACCGTCCGATTTTGAAGGATATTTCTTTCACTTTAAAAGATGGCGAGATTATGACGATCGTGGGCCCATCTGGCGCCGGTAAAACCACTTTGCTTAGAATTATCGCGGGCCTTGAAACTAAGGATAGCGGCGAAATTTTAATCGATGGCAAGCCATATGATCCCGGCAATGTCGGCGTCGTTTTTCAGGATTTCAACCTTTTCCCTAATTTAAACGTACTGCAAAACATTACGCTAGCACCAACGATGGTGCTTAAGGAATCCAAGGCTGAAGCGGAACAAAACGCCCAAAAGCTGCTGGACCAATTGCAGATGAATGGTCGAGAAAAACAGTACCCGTACCAATTATCAGGTGGGCAAAAGCAGCGGGTGGCAATTGCTAGAGCTTTGGCCATGAATCCAAGAATTTTGTGCTACGACGAACCAACTTCCGCCCTTGATCCTAATTTGCGTAAAGAAGTGGAAAAGATGATCTTGGATTTGAAGAAGTCAGGCTTAACGCAATTGATCATCACGCACGATTTAACCTTCGCTAAGAACGTGGCCGATCAGATGCTTAAGGTCCAGCCATTAAGTGAGGCGTAGCCTATGAAGAAAAGATGGATTTTCGTTTTATTAGCTACTTTAATGCTAGTGCTAACTGGTTGTGAAAGCGTGCAGGAACGCGCAAATACGCAAGACACTTGGAGTAAGATCGCACAGAAAAATCAGGTTGTGGTGGGTCTTGATGACAGTTTCGTGCCCATGGGTTTTGAGAAAAAGAATGGGCAGCTAACTGGTTATGACATTGATTTAGCTAAGGCTGTGTTTAAACAATATGGCATCCACGTTAGTTTTCAAACGATCGACTGGTCGATGAACGTCACAGAATTGCGTAACGGCACAATCGACTTGTTATGGAACGGCTACAGTATTACGCCTGAACGTAAGAAAAAAGTGGCCTTTAGTCGACCATATTTGCGCAACAGACAGGTACTGGTCGTTAAGAAGGACAGCGGCATTAATTCGTTTAAGCAGATGAAAAAGTATGAATTAGGGATGCAAACCGGTTCAACTGCCGAGCAGTGGTATGAAACTAAGCAAAATGTTTTGCACGCAAAAAAGACCGTGCTCTATGACACGATCTCTAATTCGTTCTTAGATTTGAATGCCGGTCGGATTCAGGGTATTTTATTAGATGAAGTTTATGCCAACTACTACATTGCCCACATGACTAAGAGCAAGGACTACAAGGTGATTCAAAATGATAATGTGCCAAAGGATTTGTTTGCGGTCGGAATGCGTAAGGGTGACAAGACTTTGCGTAAAAAGGTCAATGCCGGCTTAGTTCGCTTGCAAAAAAATGGTACACTAGCTAAGTTGAATAAAAAGTGGTTTGGCAAGGAAAGCAATTATTTAGGTAGATAGCAATGAAGCAGATAAATGATTTTACCCTGAAAAAGATTGATGAAATGAGCGGCCGTGAGCTGTTTTGCACGGAAAGATTGCGTGAAGAAACGTTTGTGACCGAGCAAAAGATTACTTTGCCTGAACTTGATGACCAAGATTTGATCGCAATTCAAGCGTACCGTTTGAACGATAATCAAACGAATGCGCTGGCTACTTGCCGGATTTTTGAAGAAGATGGCGAGTGGATGTTGGGTCGCGTTGCGGTGTCAAAGGCGGCTAGAGGGATGCACCTCGGCAGCAAGATGGTTGAAGCGGTACAAGAATACTTACGCGAAAAGGGCGTAGCGGCGTTATACTGCCATGCCCAAATGCGGGTTGAACCGTTTTATGCCAAATTAGGCTATCAAGAAATCGGCGAGCCATTTGAAGAAGCTGGCATTCAGCACATCATGATGAAAAAGGACTTGAACTAATCGAGTTCTTTTTTAATTGTGGGCACAATCTGGTTAACCAGAAATCCGTTACCTTTATCAGTTAAATGCTGGCCATCTGCTTGGTAATATGTCGATATGTGTTTGAGCTTTCTCATGGCCGGAAGAATATCCACAAATGGTGATTTGTGCTCAAAAGCAACTTTTTTGGCGATCGAGTTAAACAAATCGAGGCGCTCATCACCATAAAATTGATTGATTTCGCTATTTGTGGGATCGGGATAACAAAGTCCCACAACGACGCTTTTACCTACAGCATCAAGGATTTGATCTAGATTTCTTTCATAGTTTTCAGGACTAATGCCCCATGCCTTTGCGGCGTCGTTATTACCGTATTCAACAACAGTTAAATCTTTTTCTGCAGGAATCTGCACTAAATAATCAACGCCTTCGACGGTAGTTGCACCACTTTTAGAGATGTTTTCCACCTGTGCATAATTTTTCAGCTGTTTTTTAAACAAATTAGTTACAAGATTGGTGTCACAGCCGTCACGATAACCGTTGAAAATTGAATCGCCAAATAAAATTATTTTTTTCATAGTTTCAGCCTTTCCGTTATAATAAATAAGTTAGAGGAACAGGATATGAAGAATTATACAAGCTTTGAAAGAAATGAATGGGCAAAACTTGCGCCCAAAAATAAAGTAAACATCACTAAAGAAGAACTAGCTAACATTAAGTCTTTAGGCGACGTAGTTGATTTAACCGACGTCCACGAAATTTACACTAGTTTGATTAGCTACTTACACTTAGTTTACCAACAAAAAAAGAATGAACAAAAGGCTCAGATTGAATTTTTACATAAGGATTTTAAGCCGGCTCCATTTATTATCGGTATTTCTGGCTCCGTTGCGGTAGGAAAATCGACGACGGCTCGTTTATTGCAGTTACTTCTTAAAAGAATGTACCCGGACTTAAAAGTGCATTTGATGACCACTGATGGCTTTCTATATCCCAATGAGGAATTGCAACGTCGTGACCTCATGCCACGCAAGGGATTCCCTGAGAGTTACAACATGACGATGCTCAGCGATTTCTTGAGCGACGTGTTAAGCGGGAAAAAAGACATCGTGTATCCACTGTATTCACAGGAATTGAGCGACATTGTCCCTGGAAAATATGGTCATGTGAAGAATCCTGATGTTTTGATTATCGAAGGCATCAACACTTTGCAGCTGCCGGAAAGCGGCCAAGTCGTAACGAGCGACTTCTTCGATTTCTCTATTTACATCGACGCTGACGAAGATTTGATTGAAAAATGGTACATGCAACGCTTCAAGAAGGTCTTGAAACTAAACAAAGATAAGCCAAATAATTTCTACTATGAAATGGCTAACGGTCCGCTAGATGATGCTTTAAAGCTAGCTGAAGAGACCTGGCAAATGGTCAACTTGGTCAACCTGCGTGAATATATTGCGCCAACAAAGAAACGAGCTAGTTTGATTTTGCATAAAACAAATGGACATTTAATCGATCGAATTTACCTAAGACATATTTAATTTGGTATACTGTAAATTATGAATACGATTTATTTATTATTAATTAAAAAATTTGCTTTGCCCCCAGCGTGTTAAAAAAGAGAAAAACGCAAAAATTAAAAAAAGAGATTGAAGAAAATTAAGGGAGAAAAAGCAAATGGTACAAGCAATTAATTTGAAAAAAGGTATGATTTTTAGTCAAGACGGCAAGTTGATCAAGGTTTTGAAGGCTAACCACCACAAGCCAGGTAAGGGTAACACCGTTATGCAAATGGACTTGCGTGATGTTAAGAGTGGTGCCGTTGTTCATAAGACTATGCGTCCAACTGAAAAGGTAGACTTAGTTGAAGTAACTAAGAAGAACGCACAATACTTGTACAGCGAAGGCGACACTTACACCTTTATGGATACTGAAACTTACGACCAATACGAAGTTTCAGCTGATCAATTAGGTGACGACGTTAAGTTCTTGATTCCTAACACTGTCGTTGACATGGACTTCACTGATGACAACAAGATAATCGGTATTGAATTACCAGCAACTGTTGAATTGACTGTTAAGGAAACTCAACCAGGTATCAAGGGTGCCACTGTTGCAGGTGGTGGTAAGCCAGCTACTATGGAAACTGGTTTGGTTGTTCAAGTTCCTGACTTTATCAACGAAGGCGAAAAGCTTGTGATCGGTACTGAAAACGGTGATTACAAGTCACGTGCCAACAGCCAAGCAAGATAATTAAAAATTGCGAAAAAATAAGCATTACCTCAGGGTAATGCTTATTTTTCACATCACATGTTTAGTGACGGCATTAATTTTTACGACACGTTTTTGACTGTTTTCGACCAGATTGATCTTCCAAATAGCTTGATCATTGTCGTCTTTTAGTTCCCATGATAATGGCGTAGCACCAGGAACTTCGCGCAAGGCAATGGAAGTAGCTTCTTTACGAGAAATAGTTTTCTTTAAGTTCAGTGAAGATTCTTTATCATAGTTGTAGTTGAGTACCTGGGTTGATTGCCCGATGATTTGATTATTGGTAGCGTCGACTTGAATCATGCAGTCCTTGTAGTTATCGTAGCCGATAATGTTGTAGACATAGATGCCGTTGTCTGGCACTAAGGAAATGGATTTAATTTCGGCACTAGAATAAAGTGATTTGAATTTACGGATGGCGGCGGCTTGACTGGTTTGGATTGCAGGCAATTTATCGCTAGAATAGCTGACCTTTTGTGTCTTGTTTAAAAAGTCACCTACGCTAACAGTTACGTTGTTTGTTTGGGGCTCAAGTTGCGTCATGTAATTCTTTGCAATAAAGATACCTAAGCCTATACCAATGCCAATATTTAATATGGCCAAAAAGATTTTTTTCATTAGTCATCTACCTGTAAAAATATAGTTGTGTTTTAGTTTATACTTAATTATAAACTATATTTTAGATAGTGACATATTGTCAATAAATTATTATTGAATTTGTCTTATTTCTGTAATGTTACGAAAATCAAGGCAAGTAGAGCTGGTAACATTTGCACCAAGAAGATCTTTTTAGTTGCGGTAAAACCACCAAAAATTGCGACTACGACGATCAAAGTAAGCAATAATTGCCAAACAGTGAAAGCAATTGAAGCCTTAAAAACGAAGTAGACCAATATCAATAATAGGCCGAGCATCCCGTTGTAGATGCCTTGATTTGCCATAGAAATTCTGGCAGCAGGCTGCTTTACAAAATCAAGGTCCATGTCGAAAGCCTTAGCTTGCATTTCTGGTTTACCAAAAATTTCTAGAAAACAAATTCCGATATGTTCAATCCCTACGAGAAACGTTAATACAGTAGCAATTACATTCATTTTTTCTCCTCCTTTTTTCGTTAATAATTATACCTGAAAAAAGGATTTTGCAAAATAAAATGTTGACAGCTGTAAACTCTCAAGTTAAGATAGGCTTATTAAAAGTAAGAAGGAGATGAATCACATGTTATTAGCACGTCAAATGCAATGTCAAAACTGCCAATGTTGTTGTATTAACAACATCTATTTGTCGTGCTCTAATGTGTGATCATCAAAGACTATTACTGAATAACTAGTTATCAAGTTGTGGTTCTTTTTGGGATGTATTCCGCGTTGGAGTACATCCCATTTTTTGTTGCAAAAGAAAGGAAAAATCATGTCGAAATTAAAGGTAGTTTTAGCAGGTATTGTCACAGTTTCAGTAGGATTGCTTCTTGCTGCTTGTGGCAATAACAATGCTTCGACAGCAGAAAAGAACACATTGAATTTAAGCACTACAGCACCACTGGACACCATTGACATCAGCAAGTCTACCGGTTTTGGTCAAACGGGCAATGTCTTTGAAAGCTTTTATCGTTTGGGCAAAAAGGGTAAGCCTACTGCGGGTCTTGCTAAGAGCGGTAGTGTATCAAAAGATGGCAAAACTTGGACTTTTAAGTTGAGGGATGCCAAGTGGTCAAACGGTGATCCAATTACCGCGCAAGATTTTGTTTACTCATGGCGCAGAAGCTTGAATCCTAAGACCGCTTCACCATATTCATATCTTTTTAGCGGCGTAAAGAATGCGGATGCGGTTGCAAAAGGCAAGATGAAGCCAAGTGCAGTTGGTATTTCTGCACCAAATAAGCAAACTGTAGTCGTTAAGCTGAACAGACCGATCGCTTACTTCAAGGTTCTGATGGCTTATCCATTGTTTGGACCACAAAACGAAAAGGTCGTTAACAAGTACGGCAAGAAATATGCGACTAAGGCACAATACCAGGTTTACTCAGGTCCATTCAAGATTAAGGGCTGGAACGGTACCAATGATACTTGGTCCTTTGTTAAAAATAATGATTATTGGGATAAAAAGGTGGTTAAGTTAGACAAGATTAACTACCAAGTAGTGAAGTCTAACAACACCGGCTACCAGATGTATCAACAAGGCAAGCTGGATTTAACCCCACTTTCAAGCGAGCAAGTGAAGAATTTGAAGAGCAATAAGGACTTTACTCAATACCCATACTCATTGGTTAGATTCTTGCTTTATAACTTCAAGGACAAGAACGCAGTTAACCGTAAGGCTTTGAATAATAAAAATATTCGCTTGGCCTTGTCACTTTCAATTGACCGTGACATTGTGACTAAGAAGGTTTTAGGCAATGGCTCAACCTTGCCAACAGGTTTTGTCGCAACTGATTTAGCTAAGAATCCAACAAATGGCCAGGACTTTGCTAAGGAACAAGCGGTAAAGAATACCGTTGATTACAATCCTGCTTTGGCTAAGAAGTACTGGAAACAAGGCTTGAAAGAAATCGGTGAAAGCAGCTTAACCTTTAACATTTTGGCTTCAAACGATGAGTCTGATAGTGATCAATTAACGCAATACTTGCAATCACAATGGACCAAGGAATTGCGTGGCATCAAGGTTAATATTACAAATGTGCCAGAAAAATCTTCGGATAGTCGTGCACAAGAAGGTAACTTCGATATTTACTTGTCACACTGGGGCGGTGACTTCAACGATCCAATGACCTTCATGCAAATTCCGATGACTGGCACTTCATACAACTATGGTAAGTGGTCAGATGCTAACTACGATAATTTGGTCAGAAAAGCTGGCAATCAGGATGCTAACGATCCTGCAACGCGCTGGAACGATTTGGTTTCTGCCGCTAAGATCGTGAACAAGAACCAAGCAATTACGCCAATTTACCAACAAACTACGGCATATTTGCAAAAGCCACGCGTTCATGGTTTGATTCATAATACTGCTGGTACGCAATGGTCATACAAGTATGCTTATGTGAAGTAGAAAATAAAGCCATGATTGTAATGATCGTGGTTTTTATTTTTAATAAAATTATTGTTGCATTTGCAACAATAATCAATATAATAATTTTAGGTGAAAAACATGAAAGAAGGTATTTTAAGACAAATTAGCACGATTGCGCGGGCACTCGATTCAATTGCTAACATTGAATTCAAAGAGATGCAGCTGAATCGCGGTCAGTATTTATATTTGGTTAGAATCAAAGAAAATCCTGGTATTATCTCTGATCATTTGGCAGGGATGCTCAATGTAGATCGCACGACGACGGCACGGAGTATTAAAAAGCTAGAAGATAATGGCTTGATCGAAAGAAAAAATGATCAACAAAATAAGAAGATTAAGCACCTGTTTGTAACTAAAAAAGGTGACGAATTAGCTGAAAAAATTGAAAAAGAAAATACTTATTCAAATGAGCTAGTTCTAACCGGTTTGAATGAGAAACAAAGACAAGAATTGGCCGAACTTTTGCAACAAGTAGAAGATAATGCGAGTGAGAATTGGCACTTTGTTAAAAATGGCGGGAAGAGGGAGTATTAATGGATTACACAATTAGACCAGTCACCACTGACGACGTAGCAGAATTACAAAAGATTTCACGTGAAACATTTAAAGCAACTTTTGATCCTTTTACGGCTCCAGATGACATGGCACACTTTTTGGACGAAGATTATGCGACCGATGTCTTGATTAGCGAGATTGAAAATCCAAATAGCCGTTTCTTCTTTTTACTGGTGGGAGATAAAATCGCTGGCTATTTGAAAGTCAATGTGGGGGATGCACAAAAAGAGCATCTGAAGGAAAATGCTCTTGAATTGCAAAGAATTTATTTGCGTTCTAACTTCCAGCATAAGGGACTAGGCAACGTCTTGTTTGATTATGCGGAAAAGATTGCTAGAGATGAAAAGAAGGACTACATGTGGCTTGGCGTGTATGAAAAGAACATCAACGCGCAGCACTTTTACAAGCGTCATGGTTTTAAACGGGTAGGTCAACACGTCTTCCAAGTTGGTGATGATCTGCAAATTGACTGGCTTTTACTTAAAAAATTGTAAACAAAAAAATGGTGAGGAGAATTTCTCTTCACCATTTTTGTTTGCATTTAGTTATTAATCATCGTGTTCAGTTTCAAGAATTTTCTTACTGTGAGCGTCAATCTTCACCTCAGTAGATTGGTGACCATTGACTACTTCAACTTCCCAGTAAGTCTTACCGTGTTCTTGGTCCAGCTTCCATTCTTGGCTAGTGCCTTTAGCATGTTCTTCTGCGATTACGCTAGCTTCATCGCGGCTGATAATGCCGTCAAGGTTCAAAGCTTCATTGCGGTCATCGTGATCTAAGCGCTCTGAGTGAACGCTGCTGGCATGACCAGTTTCTGCGTTGATTTCGGCAGAGTATTCATGGGTACTATCGAAGCCTTCGATTTCGTAAACGTATTGCTTGCCTTCAAGAGATAAATCGATGCTCTTAATTTGCTTGCCAGAAAATTGGCTATGGAATTTATCAATGGCTTCTTGTTGGCTTAATTTGATCTTGCTAATTTCGGTCTTAACACTGTTAGTAGTCTCTGTGGAGGAATCGCTTGTTTGACTACTTTGACTGTTGTCGCTGCTTTTAGCTGCAGTAGACTTGTGTGATGTGGTTTGGCTAGTTTGAGCAGTGCTGTTATCCTGCTTTGAACAAGCCACGGTTCCAGTTAATAATGTTGCACCTAATAAAATTGCACTAGTTAATTTAGTGAGTTTCATATCTTATACCTCTTTCAAAAATTAGTCGCGTTCTACGCTGATTACTTTTTTAGTTAAAGCATTGATCTTTACTTCGCTCTTTTTGCCGCTCTTTGAGACAGTTACTTCCCAAACAGTTCTTGAACCGTCATGGTCTAAGCTCCATTCGATAGCCTTGCTGTCAGGAACTTTCTTTTGAGCAATCTTAGTGGCAGTTGAGCGTGAAATTACTTTTGACAAGTTGATTGCCTTCTTGTTGCGGTTTTTTTCAGCTTCTGAATGAGCGGAAATCACTTTACCAGTCGAAGCGTTAATCCTCATGTCGTATTCTCTGGTTGAAGTAAAACCTTCAATTTCGTAAACGTAGCGACCATTTTCTTTTTCTAAGTTGATGGAGTCAATCTTAGCACTTGGATATTTGGCTCTGAATTTCTTAACTGCTGTACTTTGTGAAACCTTAATTTTGCTGGAAGCTGCTTGAACAGTAGTAGGTTCCGTATTTTTGTTAACAGTAGTGATAGCTGCAGTGCCTAAGCCAATTAAAGCTGCACCTGCGATGGCGAATTTCTTTAAGTTGATAGTCTTCATAATGGTTCTCCTTTGGTTTTCTTAATTCCTAATTGCTTGACTTGATATATTTATCTTACTAAGAAAGGACGTTAGAAAAACCAAAATTAGATGGAGTTTAAATGAAGATTTCTTCATTTTTCTTTGGGCAGATAAACGGAAAAGATCGTCCCTTGAGGAGTGTTGTCTTCCACCGTGATTTGGCCGTGATACTTGTCGACTTCGGCTTTGACGATGGCCAAGCCTAGGCCATAACCACCGACTTTGCTGGAGTGCGACTTATCTTCGCGGTAAAAACGTTTGAAGATCTTTTCACGGTTTTCCTGGGAAATGCCAATACCGTGGTCTGCGACTTGGAAGAGTAATTTGTCAGCTTGTTTTTTCAAAACGACGTTAATTTCGCTATCTGCAGGTGAATATTTAGCCGCATTTTCTACCAAGTTGTGGGCGATATTGCGAAAATCGGTTGGCTTGATCGGGAAGAGCAGTTGTTCAGGCAAGTTAGAAATAATTTTTTGCGGATAAACAGTCTGCACTTCATTTACTACATCAGAAACAATTTTAACCAAATCAATTGGCGTTACGTCGTCGTTATTCTGATCGATTCTACCCAAAGTAAGCAGCTCGTTAACGATCAACTGCATCTTCTTCGATTCTGAATCAATATAGTCTAATGAAGTAGAAATAATCTCTGGGTTGCTTTGCCCGCGACGTTTGATCAAATTAACGTGGCCGCGAATGGCCGCAATTGGCGTCTTTAATTCGTGTGAAGCATCGCTGACGAATTGTTGCTCGCGCTTTAACGCATTATTTTGAAAACTCAGCAGATTGTTAAATGACTGCGCCAGGTTCCTGATTTCAAGTGGATTATCGGGAATAGTGACCTTTCTCTCAGGCGTTTTATTCTTGCGAATATCCTGGATTTCCGCGTTCATCGTTTGAATCGGCCTGCTCCATTTATGAGCAAAACGGCGAATGAGCAGGATGCTGATCAAGATAGCTACTAGGTTGATGCCTAGCATCGTAAGTAGAAGCCAGGTGATTAGATTGAAGAGTTCGTCGACATTTAAGGCAACGTGAATGCGATAGCCATGGTGTCCTTCACGTGCTAAAAAATAGATATGCTTGTGTGAAACAACAAAGTTTTGATAATGGCGTTTATGGTTAATATCCTTAAAAGTCTCGTGTGCATCTTCAGAATAATAGGTTCGGCCCTGCGGCGTAGTTAAAATAATTGCATCGTCGTCTTGCTTTGCTAAATAGGCATCAAGTAGTGCCGACCAGTCGTATTGCGGTTCCAGATTTTCTTCTACGGCGGTAATAAGCTGTTCACTCTGACTTTTGGCACTGTAATAAATGTAGCCAGAAGAAATAACTAAAAAGGCGATATTGACGAGAACCAAAATAGCCACGAATAGACTGACGAATAATTTGGTTAATTGGCTAGTGGTAGTTTTAGCTTTATTTTGCATGTTAATCGTCTTCTCTTAAACAATAGCCGAGGCCGCGCACCGTTTTGATGAGCTTCTTATATGGTTCGCCCAACTTGTTGCGGATGGTTCTAATGTAGACATCAACCGTGTTGGTTTGGCCCACGAAGTCATAGCCCCAGACGACGTCGAGCAGTTCATCACGGCTTTTTACTTTTTCGGGATCCTGCATCAGTTCGGTCATTAAGGCGAATTCTTTTGGCGTTAAATAAATCTTTTCGTCATTGCAGTAGAATTCGTGCTTTACCAAGTCGATTTTTAATGGACCAAAAGTAAAGGTGGAAGTAGGGGCTGCATTTTGTTCTTGGGTCTTTTTTAAGCGACGCAAAATAACCCGAATTCTGGCAAAAAGTTCCTCAATTTCAAAAGGTTTGGTAATGTAGTCATCTAAGCCTTGATCAAGAGCAGAACTAATGTCAGAAGCGGAATTTTTCGCCGTTAACATAATGATTGGCACATCGCTTTGTTTGCGGATTCTACGCAATACAGTGATGCCGTCATAAACTGGCAGCATCCAATCAAGCAGGATTAAGGTAGGATCTTCTTTTTGAAAAAGCTCGAGTGCCTCCTTACCATCTTGTGCCCAAATTACCTGGTAGCCTTCAAATCCCAGCTCTGTTTTCACAAAGCTAGCCACTGCTTCTTCATCTTCAACTAGCAGAATTTTGACATCTTTTTCATCCATATCATTTACCTCTAGAAAAAAACGGCTGGAAAATTCCAACCGTTTTGTTAATTAATTTTGACCTTTGAAGGTGCCGTTTTCTACTTCACGAATGAAGTCAGCCAAGTGTTTGTAGTAAACTGCAGGATTATCAACCATGTGGTGGTGTCCACCATCTGGAGTAGTAACTAAACGTGAGTTAGGAATTTCCTTTTGCATAATCTTAGCAGTTGAAATAGGCATAGTTTCGTTTTCACCAAAAGTAAGCAAAGTTGGAACATTGATCTTGTGTAATTGATCTCTGAAGTGCCAGTCCTTTAACTTACCGGTGATAACGAATTCGTTGTCACCTTGGAATGCGTGATAAACGGCGCTGCCACCAATGTCCTTTAAGTGGTAAAGCTTAGAAGGTTGCTTACGGTCAACGAAGTTAATATTCAAGATTTGAACGTCATCTTGGTAACGCTTGTTGTCGTAATCATTGTTCTTTTCACATTCATGCATAAAGTCAATTTCAGTCTGTGGTAGAACTTCTTGTCTTCTTCTATTAACTGAAGCAACGTATTCATCGATTTCATCAACCATGGATGAAATGATGGCGCCCTTTAAATGTTGACCATATTTAACTGCATATTCTTGAACAAGAAGTCCGCCCCAAGATTGACCGATTAAATAAAAGTTATCGAGGCCAAGCTTTTCACGCACTTCATCAACTTCGTCTAAGAAGTATTCATAAGTCAAATATTTTTTAGCGATTTCAGGATCAGAATAATCAGGTTGATCTGAATAAAGAGAACCCAATTGATCGTACATGGTAACTTGAACGTTAAGACCTTGCTTCTTCAATTGTTCAGCAGTGTCTTCCCAGTATTCGTGGTTGCCGCCAGGACCGCCGTGAAGAGCTAATAAATGAATATCGCCTTCACCTTGAGTGTTGGTCCATAAGTGATAACCGTTGTCTAAAGTAATAATTTTAGTACCAGTTTTCATAGAATTTCCTTTCAGCCTTTATTAAAAATAGAATGTATTACATTAATTATCGTATCAGATTGAGAAAAAGACAAGTATGCGAGTATAATGGTTCAAGTATATAAAAAAGGAGAGTTTATGAGTCTTAAATATGCTAAAAAAAGCCAATTAATCTGTTTTACGATCTTGGCAGCAATTAAAGCCTGCAACATCGTCTTTGTAGCTTATATGATTCAAGTCATGTTGAACGTTGCTTCTTCTGGCTCTCATGACTACATGCACTTAATTAGATTGGCTTTATTAACTGCATTAGGTCAATTGTGCTTTATGGCCAGCAACTTTGTTTACGAAACGGTTAAGATGGGAATTATTCGTGACGTAAACATGACATTAAAAAAGGCCAATCTTCGGTATCTAGTTGATCAAGGCGATCCGGATATAAAAAGCGGTTTGTCGCTGATGACTAATGATTTAAAACAAATTGAAACTAATCGTGTGACCGCTCAACTAGATATGATTTTCCAGGGGTTGTCATTTATTGGTGCCATTAGCTTTGCTTTTTATAGTTCTTGGCAAATGACTTTAGTATTTGTAATAGCAACGATTGCACCTGCTGTAGTGCAGATGATCACTAGTCCAATTATTACTAAAAAGTCAAAGATTTGGGCAAAAACTAATGCTAATTATACGCAGCATGTTTCAGATTCATTAAATGGTGCTCAGGCTACCAAGCTTTATAACGTGCGAACAAATATTGTAACGCGTGCGGCAAATGCTGCCCAGCAAATGGAAAACGCGTTAAGAAATATGACTTTGACGCAGGCATGGGCACTAGAATTAATTTATTCTGCAGCTGAGCTTTTCTGTTTCATCATTCCATGTACCGTAGGTGGGATCTTGATGATGCAAGGCAACTTAAAAGTAGGTACTTTGGTAATGATGGTTGATTTGGCAATGAATTTTATCACGCCAGTTGTTACATTGTTTAACGAATTTAACCAAGTTAAGTCAACCGTACCGATGTGGGAAAAGACTCAAGAAGCTTTGAAACATGTGATGAAAGATGACAAGCAAAAGATCGATCATTTTGAAGGAATGAAAATTGATGATTTGTCTTATGTAACAAGTTCTGATCATAAGCGAATTTTTGATGGAGTTAATTTAGAAGTTAAACCTGGTGAAAAAGTATTGCTTATGGCGCCAAGTGGCTGGGGGAAAACAACGTTGTTGCGCCTTCTTTTGGGATCAAAAAGACCTAAAGATGGGAAGATTTTGCTTAATGGCAAAGATGTAACTGGTAATTGGGATGCAGCGCATAATTATTTCTCCTATGTTAATCAAAAGCCGTTCATGTTTGACGATACGTTGCGTTTTAACATTACGCTTGGCCGGAAGGTGAGCGATGAAAAGCTGAAGCAAGTAATCCATGAAGCTGGACTTGATAATTTGGTTAAGAGCCAAGGCCTAGATAAGCAAGTGGGTGAAAATGGTAGTGAATTGTCTGGTGGGCAGATTCAAAGAGTAGAAATTGCTCGTGCTTTATTATCGGACAGACCAATCTTGTTGGCTGATGAAGCAACGAGTGCGCTTGATCCTAAATTGTCACTAGATATTCATAAAACATTACTTGAGAATCCTAATGTTGCGGTAATAGAAGTAGCCCACAAAATCTCACCTGAGGAAAAAGCAATGTTTGATGTGATTATTCATTTGGATAAGCATACCGTTGAAACAAAGATGTAGTGAAATTAATAGGAAAAGTACTACTTTATAAGTGGTACTTTTTTAAAAATAAAATATATAAAATTTTATATAATAGAGTCTGGAGAATTATTGCTAAATTTATATCAATTCAATTGAATTAAGACCGCTTACAAATTATAATTAGAATTAAGAAGATTCTTTATTAGTAGGAGGAAAAAATTATGGCAGAACCTAAATGGCTTAAGGATATGAATCCTGATGAATACTTAAAAGAAGATTTTGAAGCTAAGGGTAAATCTAAATATACAGTTGAAGGAATCGATAAAAATGATCCTGAATGGCTGGATAAGGCAGCTAAGAAGGTCCATGCTGCAGAAGGTGACGATTATGTGAAGCTGGATGCGGGGTTACTTACTGTTAACCAACTTAATTGGATGCTTAGAAATACAATTGGGGAAATGACTTTTGTTGACGATAATAATGAATTTCTATGGTACAATCGTCCAACTGATCCAAATTATAAGATGCTTGCTAAACGTACACCAGATCAAGTCGGTGATACTATGAAGGCAATTCACCCCGATGTGCGTGATGTTATTCCTAATGCTAAAAAAGTAGTTCATGCTTTACGTACTAAGCAAGATGGACATGATGATGTCTATATGCCTGTTCCAACTGGTAATTTGAAGAAACTTGTTTTGCACTACTATAAGCGTGTTGAAGATGATAATGGAGATTACGCAGGTATTTACGAATGGGTTCAAGATTTGTATCCACTCGTTAAGTATTTCTGTGAAACTACTGGTCAAAAGTTGGTAGTAGATGATGATACCACAACTGGTGCAACTTATCGTAGAAATTCAGATCCTGATGCTGTAAGTGGTGCTTCAACTAAGGCTGAAAAGGTAGAAAAAACTAAAAAAACAGAAGAACCAGATACTACAACAGGTGCTTCACAACATTAATATTTATCAATAGAAAAACTCATCAATTGACTCAATTTTAGAATCATTGATGAGTTTTTTGTTAATTAATAGGATTGATTTCTTTTACTGCAATCATTATTTCTTCAGTAGTGTTATCGCTAGTGATGTCGTGCTGTGGATATGCAAAGTAAGGAACTATTTGATGATTTTCAGGAATATTTGCATCGATAATTTCTTTTAATCTTTTGTTGCTAATAAATATTGCAGCATTAGCTGGTGCAGAATAATATGCACCAACTTTATTACCATAGGGATCGTAATAATTAATCTCTAAACAGTTAGCTGAATTAATATTTTTAGTAATAGAAGAATTTTGTTCGCTTTTTAGCATATTAAAGCCTCCACTTTATTAATGCGGTTACATTTAAATCTATAGTAACAGTAATTTTTAGTTAATTTTTCTTGTTGATGAATGAGCCTAATGCCGTGATTGTTGCAGCAATACTTGCTAAAACAATGCCTGTAGTAATGAGGTTAGTCTTATCTTCACCGGTTTCTGGAAGTCCAACTTCTTTTGAGGTTTCAGTTACATTTTGATTTTCTACTTCTGCTTTCGGTTTAGTTGTTGTTTCACTAGATTTCTCGGTTACAGCAGTAGGAGTTACCATAAACTTGGAAGAAGTTACTTCTTTTTGATTTTTTTCGATTACATTTTCAGGAAGTGGAGCAATAGCTTCTTCTGTTGATTCTTCTCCAGCTGGTGTTTCATTTTCATCTGTACCATCTAGATCCGATACATCTACAGTTAATGGAGGAGTAAAATCTTCTGTATTGTCAGGAGTTTCCTCTGGTTTAGGTTGTGGAGCAGGAGTATCTGGAGTTGGATTTTCAGGCTCCGGCTCTGGTTCAGGTTCAGGTTTAGGCTCCGGCTTAGGCTTTTCAGGTTCAGGTTTAGGCTCCGGCTTAGGCTTTTCAGGTTCAGGTTCAGGCTCCGGCTTAGGCTTTTCAGGTTCTTCAAATTCTACGAATGGTGGTGTTAAGTCCCAACGGTGTGTTTCACCACTAACAGTAACTTTGTTACCAATAATATTACCGTCAATGTTAACAGCATTTGTAATATGAGCGTTGGTTGCTAGAACACTTCCCAAATGGTAGTCTCCAGCAAAATGTAATTTATTAACATCTGTACCGAAGTTCCAGAGCAATTTATTAAATTGATTTGGAGTTTCAGAAGAACCGCCAATATTATTACCATCAGCATATTCCAGTACAAGGTGAGTTTGAACTGTTAAATCTCCACCTTGAATATTAATTACATTTAAAATAATCATTGGAGCTTCAGCACCAGCAGGAATACCTTTGATCGTAATATTACGTTTGTCGCCTGAAAGGTGTGCGGCATCAATTGTTACATAAATAGGTTCCTTACTGTCGCCAGCATTCTTTATAGCCTCAGAAACATCGGTCCAACTATTGTTGAGATCATTAAAATCGGCTTTAACTCCTTCAGTCTGTGCTTGACTAGCCCAGTTATCTGACTTTTGACTTAATTTATCTAGTTCGCCTTGAATATCAATTTTTTGATCGGCTTGAACAATGTGGTTATAAGGAATATCTACTTTTCTCCAGTCAGGTTTTTCTGCAGTTCCATAGTTAACTTCAATTGCTCCATCATTTTCAAATGAACGGTATTCAATGTCTGGTCCAAAGATGACTACTTTGTTGTCACCATCGATTTTGTTAAGTCCATTGAGATTGCCAACATAGTGGATATCACCGTTGGTTAAATTATTGGTTGCATTTGAATTGGTACCAAAATTTGTACCAGAAAGTTTATCTGCAGCAATATTACCTGCAATATGACCATTTTGGGTCACTTCATTACCGAAAATATGGAAGATACCAGCGATACCTAAAGGATGTTTATCTGCCAAATCTTTAATATGATCTGCCAATTCTTCCTTGGTCATTTCATTGATATTTGGTTTATCTTTTTTATTTGTACCTTCTTTAGAAGTATTAATATTATTATTTTGAGATACATTTTC
>ENA-OPWW01000213-OPWW01000213.1-human-gut-metagenome-genome-assembly--contig:-NODE-213-length-36807-cov-2.904359_pt1 | contig 36807 bp, 40 predicted proteins | sample MGYA00241513_ERZ502018 | MGnify/ENA primary metagenome ERZ502018 (study PRJEB25962, sample SAMEA2042987) | human gut metagenome | biome: human gut; feature: human-associated habitat; material: faeces...
TCCCTAGCCCTTTCGTAGATAGGATGGTACAGGTCGGCATTCTTTACTATGAAGTCTTTTATCGGGTATTCAAACTCTTCTCCGAAAAACTCCAGCACCATATGCCTTGCAAATACCTCCTTCGCGGTAAGGCGCAACGGGGATGAAAATTTATTAAATGCTTCGATGGCTGTCTTGCATCGCGCTATGCCTTCCGTTACAGCATCATAATAAAACTTTTCGAGCGCACATAGATTCACTTTTTTCTCCATTGCTTTCGGTTTTTAAATTCAGCGAGTCCGTCTATCTCCGTAGTGGTCCTTTGTTCACCACACTTATTTCCTCAGCCAATCGTAGGTGGCTGAACGTCTGATTATCGGTTTACGATTACGCTGACAAAGGTACGGCTTTTATTTTAATTTGCAACAATCTGCACAAAATAATTTCAGTATTTAACGTTTATTAGCATGGAAAACCTATCAATTCACTGTAACTCACTGATAATCAGATGGTACGAGATGACGTGCATTGATGTGCATAGATGAAAATCGGCATCTATGCTGTGTAACTCACTGCAAATCAGACCGATGCATTGATGCATTGATAAAATCGCATTTTTCTATAATATACGTAAATACGGGGTGTGCGATAATATATAATTACAATATACCTGTTTTCAAATATTTAATAATACCTATATTTATCTATGCATCAATGCAAATACCTATAAATCAGTGAGTTATCCTGCATAGATGTGAAAAATATTATCAATGCACGTCAATGCACAGTTTCCTACTATCTGATTTGCAGCGATTTATGTTGCATAGATATGTGTAGAAAATTGTGCATTTATGTTACAAATCAGTCAAAATTGGCTGAAAATGTCACGTGAATGCTGTTTTTAGGATTTCTGTTGGTTACTGTAGATAGAATCTTAGGTTTCCCGATCCGGAAGAACAGGAACCGTTTTTGCTTGATATGGTTGATTACAGCTAGTGAGTCAACTGACGAATTGTTAATTTCTGTAGAATCCGGTGACACTTTCCCTTCTATTCTGTTCCACCCGTCGTAGTATTCGAATCGGTAGATACCTGGAATTGTATCCCGGATAGTCTTGGTAACAGTACGAATCTCCAGTTTGGTTTCCACGGTGTGTGCTGACTTGACATCCCGTAGCTTTATCTTTAGGTCCTTCACGGTTTCCTGCAAGTCCGAGTTGAACAGTTCCAGCTCCGACTTCTTCAAGGACAGCGAGCGTATCTGCTCAGCAAACTGTCCTTTTTCCGTCCTGTATCGCGTAGCCTCAAGGTTCAAGGCTTCAATGTTGTTCTGTTTACGGTCCAACTCGACCTTCTGTCTCTTTACCTTATTAAAAAGGAAGCCCACTGCTATTACTAGCAGCAGGCATGCGATAATCAAGTACTTTCTCATGGTGTGATTATTACGTCCTTCTTCAGCAGCCCGTATTCGCTTCTCACGTCGAAGCAGGGGCATGCCTTGATATACTCTGCTGGTTCTACTTCCCCGTTATCATTCAAGTCCGGAGACGTATCCCGATGCCCCAGCAACTCGACAATCGGATACCTGCGGCAGATGTCATTGATCAGATCGATCAGAGACTTTTTCTGGGCATCAGTCCGGGTGTCCTTCGCCTTACCGTTCTTGTCCAGCCCGCCTACGTAGCAGATGCCGATGGAATGACGGTTGTATGACTGCCGGCTGAAACCTTTGGTGTTGCAGTGTGCGCCTATGGCGGTTTCCTCTCTCCCTTTTTCGACCGATCCGTCAAGCCTGATAACGTAGTGATACCCGATCTTATTGAAACCGCGCTGCTTGTGCATCGAGTCGATCTCTTTAACTCCGATGTCCTGCCCTTCCCGTGTAGCACTACAATGGATGATGATCGCATCAGGCTTATTGCTGTTGTTTACCATCTTTAGTCTCCTCTCTTCGGTTCTCATCGATGTTAAAATTTCTGAAGTAACTCTCTATTTTCCCACGAACGTAGATACTTATGCCGAAGATCGATCCAGCCCAGATCAGACATTGCGCAAAATACCACAGCACTGATTCATGGATGGAACCGTCATCGGACCTAAAGAAGCCCAGGTAGCACAGTACAACTCCCGAAACCAGCATTCCGATAGCTGTAAGTATCTGCAGGTCTTCTTTCATTCCTCTTTTCATACGATATGTGTTAGTTGATAAAACATATGCGGTACTTTTGAGGCTTGCAGCACTCGTTTTCCTGTGGTTTTATAGATTCTTTGTACTTTTCGTAAACGGTGTGGAAGTCCTCTAAAAATGCGTCCGCTTTCCCTTTTTCTGCTTCATATCGTCTACTTTTAGAATTGTCCGGAACAATCACCGATGCCGAGTATCCGGGAATCTTGAATCCCGTGGATGTGCTTTTCTGATCAGCATCCTTGACGTATCGTGCAAAGGCATAATAACACAGGATCGTGGACAATGGAACAATCTCGTAAGACTCCTCACCCACGTCAACAGTGAGCGAATAGGCATCATCCGAAGTAGACGAATCCGGGATGTCTCCGCCATCCAAGCCCCCGCCAAATGAGGCGGGAACCTTGATAAAGGTATCACCGCATAGACCCTGCTTGATGTCGAGCTTATCGGCTTCTTGAATGACCTTGTTGATCTCGGAGTCCCTGACATCAGCAGCGATGTTAAAGATGTCCCGGAATTTCTTGATCACGTTTGCAAAGTTAGCCATATCGATTAAACATTAGTTATTGTAGCCGTTTCAGTTTCCTCGAGTTCATTCCGGATTTCGCAGAATTCCTTCGGAACATCGAAAACTCTAGCTAGCTCACGGCTTATCTTGTTACGTAATTTAACTGTCGACCTGCGGTAGACCTTCTGCATCTCACGCACCACTTCTCCGGATGCGTTCGAAAACGAAATCAGTGATGAGTCTACGAGCGGGATCGGAATGTTGTAAGCCTGTGAAGCGATGTCTTTCTTAAGAGGTTCGCAATAGGCTTTGTACAGGTTAGCATCAATCGGTGTTCCCAAGTCGTCCACCTTAATGAACGGACGGGATTGCGGGATCATCGTGTTGTCATCACGGACCATCACCACAGCTCCGGCACCTTCAGCACCCATGATGTCACGCATTCCTTTGACGAAGTCATCCTGTTCCTTCTCGTCAGTAAAGTCACCGTGCGATACGATCTTGCACATATGGAATCCCCGTGTAAGCGTGCGTTCCACGTAAGTGGAGTTCATCGCTTCGGCTTGCATCTCTGATTGTACTGCGTGGAACGGAGAAATCGGATAGGGCCTGGTGGTGCAGAAATTCATGTACAGCAACTGACCCGGATGGTTCTCGATGCCACCGTAAAACTCGCATTCGCTGGCGAAATTGTCCGGATCGAATGCCGGATAGGTCACCGAGGTCTTCTCAAGGGTCGTGCTTTTGATATTCTGCCTTTCCCAGTTGTCGAACACCACGTACTTGTGGATGACCGGATTGGTCAGGTAATCCTTGTTCAGCCCCGCACGAACATATTCAAAAGGAACATGGTAGACAGCCTTCGGACGGTAATCGCCTCCGTATTGGACGATAAGCGCAGCACCCCGGAATCTTGCGATGTCGTATGCTATGGAGTTCAGTATATCGTTCAATGTGTCCCCATAGGCATTCTCAAGATTGGCGAATTCATCATGCAGGAAACCTTCGCATTCGATTGCTTCCGACAATCTTTCGGTGCTTAGAGCGGCTGTTTTGCTCGCATAGATGAGTTCGGATATAATTTGGGGATACAGGTTTCCTTCCCCGTATCCCACAACCTTCTCATTCGTGCGTGCGCTCGTCTTTAAAGCCCTGTCTATTACTACATTTACTTTCTTGTGCGCTATCATCACTTAATGGTTTGATTACTTTTCTTCGTTCAGTTCTTTCTCAAGGTCCTCAAGCACCTTGTCATCTTCGGGAGCAGCAGGTGTTTCCTCCTTCGGAGTATCCTCAGTTTCCGGGATCACCGTCGGTGTGTCTTCCGCACCTTCTTCCTCGGTTTCTGCGCCTTCTTCCTCGGTTTCTGCGCCATCCTCCCCATCTGTTTCCGGGATTACTGTAGGAGTATCCTCAACTACGCTCTGACCGGGAGGAACGAATTCGCCAAGGTCTTCGAAATAATTGACGTATTCCCTGTTCTCGCGCATCAATCGGGCTGCGATCGCGTCAGTACAGTTGAATGCGCGGTAAACGATGCCGTCTCCTACATGATTGATCGACATCCCCGGCTTCATGACGTAACGGGCATGCACACCGTTGATGTAGTGTTCCTTGTACCAGCGTTCCGCATAAGCGCGGTCCATGTGACACACAGGATCGAGTTTCAGATGAGTCATCCGCACGCACAGTTTCAGAATTTCTACGCTGTCCGTTAACTGTACCAATTCTCTCATCGGTTGGATATCTTTAGTTTTTCTCTTAGCCATGTTGATTATTACTTTTTAAGATTGTTGTACTGCTCCGCAGTGATGGTGTAGCGATAGTCGCCACAAGAACCGTCCGGAGTCTTAAGAGTCGCGGTTGTAACACCGTCTGTTGCGCTGTCAGTTACCATATCGGAAACCTCCATAGGTGAATGCGCCCCTAACAGATAGTATTGGTTGGTCTTGGTTCTGACCGCCAGAAGGAACGATCCGGACAGCAAACCGTTGATATATGTCACAACGGGAAGCGCAGAAAGCAACTTGATGTTTGCCGTGATTTCCAACATCGTAGGAGCGTTATCATTCTGACGAGCAGCCTCAGTAATCTGTACGGAGTTCTTCACGCATTGGATAGTGTAGCCACGGGTCCCGTCCTTCAAGGTGATGGTGACTGTTCCCGCTGTCGGGGAAGCCGCGATACTTGACACATCCGCGTGGTTGATGATCACAGCCTCTTCTACGCCCGATATCCCGGATATCAGACCAGGATTGTTACAGTCGAAGCCTAGATCACTAGATATTTTCTTGATACATGCCATGATTATCCCGCTTTAGCAATTAATGTATTCCAAGACGATTCCGTAATGGTCGCTCTAGCCTCGCCAAGAACGTTTTCCGGAGTCGAGATGGTGATGATTGTGAAGCCACCATTTTCGTTAGCCGATTCTTCCAGCGCGGAAACTTCCAAACCATGGTTGCAACCGAAGATACGGTAAACACCGTTTTCGATCATCTTGGCTACAGCTACAAGTCGTGAGTTGATGATCGTGTTGACAAAGTCAGCCTCCACCTTGGATTTCTTGTAGACTGTAAAGTTTACGGATTGTTCCAGCGCATTAGGCGCATTCTCATTCGATCTTACCGCCTCAGTAGCGTTAGCACCTTTTCGGATCGATGCCACACGAACAGGCTTTCCGGTAGATGTCAGAGTTACTGTAGCCTCTCCCTCGTTGATAGCTACAGATTGTATATCCGAGTAGTTGATCAGCATAAGATCAGCAATGCCGACCGCACCGCCTAAGCAGTCATAGGTGATAGCACCTGCAATATTACTTATACATCCCATATCAGCCTCCTACTTTATTAGCGTTAAGATAATTCCACACAGTCGTATTAGCTACGGCTACAGCATCTCCTCTGCCTCCATCCGGAGTCTTGAGAGCGACGGTAGCAAAGCCGCCATTAGCTGAGGTATCTGAGTCAGCCGCGGAAGCCTCCAATCCGGCAAGAGCACCAGCTACCTTGATCGTACCACCGTCTTTCAGCTTTCCAAAAGCGACAAAGTTTCCATTCAGAAGAGACTCAACGATACGAGCACCGTCTTTCGTCTTATCGTAGACAGTAACTGTCACTGTCTGTTCCATCCCGTTAGCTGCGTCTGATGTACGGATCGCCTCGGTGATCTTAGCGCTGTTCTTGTAGCAGTCGACCGCGTAAGCCTTCATTCCCGAGTTAAGAGTTAGGGCAGTTACTTCGTTATCGGTGATGGTGATGGTCTTGATGTCAATTTTGTTTACGAGGAGAAGCTCGGACAAACCGATAGCTCCTCCTGCGCAGCCGAAAACGATAGCCTTATTCAGTTTTGTTAAACATGCCATTGTTTTCAGATTTTAAATGTTTAGGGCTTTTTTGTAGCCAACTTAAGGATTTCCGGAACAGCCACCATTACGTCAGCAGCGAAGACAGTAGTAGAGTAGTACTTACGTGTCTGGGCGTCCTGCAGGAACGGTTTGATGTTGACATTGCTGTCTTCCAGAACGATCTGGATGTTCGTCTTCGGAGTAAACGCGATGAACGCGTCGATCTTGGTTGTATCAGCGAGCATAGATGCCGATACATGTGGCAGTTCGTTGATCTTGTATCCTTCCAGGTAATACTCCGGTTTACCGTCCATCATGATCATCTGAGCGATGTGGTTGTCCTTCTGTTGTGTGAAGTCCTTGAAGATACGCATCACGTTAGATGTAACGAAGAACTCAGAGTTTTCCAATTGATCCGGACGTTGGGTGTCGATCAGTTTCTTCATCGTGCGGACAACTCCTGTAGTGTCGTCAGTGTTAAGAGTCAAGGTGAGGACAGTCTCCGAGCCGGCTTCCATCTGTTTCAAGAAACCACCGTTCTTGAAGATGTTGTAGGATTCTTCAGCATCTTTTTCACCGTCCAGCCAAGCCAAACGCAGCAAGTCAGCTTCCAGCACTTTCAGAACTTCTGATGCCATGAAGCCCGCCAATTCAGTTTCGCTGAAGTCGTCAGACAAGTGGATGCCTTTAGCCACCATCTTGCCCCACAGGTCCTGCAAGCAGACTACGATAGGCAATTCAACAGGTTGGAAGTTGTAGTACTTCACCTTGTCGGCCATCTCTGCGTATTCGTACTTGCCGTCGCAGCCACTAGACTTGCGCAATGCCTTGTCTTTAGCGGTAAAAGTCACGATAGGAGTCTTGTTGTCGATACCAGCGAGCACTGTTGCGCCTCTCTGCATCTCCCCTACCAGTCCGACAGTCAACGAGATGATCTCGGAGAGACTGCCCATGTTAAGATTATTCAAATCGGTAAATGTCATAGTCGTATAAGTTGTTAGATGTTAAGTTATTACTTCTTTGCGCAGTATCTCTGCATAGCTTCGTAGGCAGCTCTGCGTCTGTCCTCCTTAGACAACTGTGTCTTGTCATTCGGGGATTGTTTAGACTTGCTAGCGTCATTGCGTTCCTGTTGAGCAGGAGTTTTCGTCTGACGTGACAGCATTGTCTTGATCTCACCCAATGACTGTTCAACAGCCTGCAGGCGTTTCGAGAATTCGTCCGGAGTCTTAGACACTTCCTCCTCAGTCTTCACCTCCTCGGTGTATTCCTTGAATTCAGCGATCTTTCCGTCTTTGATCACGAGGATGAGTTTTCCTTCTTCGCCAAGATCAACGATTACTTCGCCATCTTCGACAGGTGAACCGTCCTCTTTTACTACTTCATCACCAACCGCAGCTTCTTCTCCGCTTGCCTTGATGGTGATCTTTTCACCGTTCACTGTGCTCACAATCTGGTCAGCCAGCTTGGTTTCTTCCTCTTTCTTCTCATCCTTTGCTTTTTCTTCAGCAAAGGATGAGAACAGGCTTGTAAAAAATCCCATAGATTTACGATTTTGATTGTTATTACTAAATAAAGAACTCGTTGCTGCCGGAAGACCTACAAGGTCGCAAGTAATAAGGTCAACGAATTCGGATACGTCCCACGTCCCGTTTTTCTCGTTCCAAACCTTATAATCCACATCGTAGACGGATGCTCCGAGCATCTCCGGTTCCTTCTCAATTAGACCTGTCATAAACTTCACATCGTCCGGGTACGCTTCTGACGCAGCCTCGGAGATGGTAAGGTCTGCATACACTACACCGTCCTCCTCCACGAAGTTGGAGAAACTTCCGATGTAGTTATCCAGCATATCTAGTCCGTTGTGTGTCTTACGAGCATGGATGGGTCTAGCATTCCCTAGCGCTACCAATGACGCGAGAGATTCGGGGAGGATGACAGTCTTCCCTTCCGTCCATTCACCATTAACGTAGTCGCCCCAGTAGTTAGTGGTAGGTCCTGCTTCTATTATTCTTAATCTTTTGAAAACCATAGTTGTTCCTAATTAATTGCAAAGGTATCTATTTACTTAGTTAATTTCTAAAACTCCCGTTTCAATTTGTTGCGGAGTCTATTATCAGCGTACGTCCCTGCTGAACATCGGTGATGTCTTGTACAGACACTACCGGATTCGGGGCATTCTGAACACCGTCCACGAAAGCAAGCGCAATGGCTGCGATCGTCTTGGGTGACAGGTCAACATCCTTCTTGACAGCCTTGTTAAGATTAGTCAGTGACTGCGCGCTAAGCACATCGAATCCGCCACCATCGGCATACTTGTAAACGTTCGATCCACCGAATGACCGTCCACCGTACTGCATGTTCAGCGCAGACAGGGCATTGATGGCACTGGATGCCTTGCGGTTGAGGATGTACATGTTTTCCCCGCCTTCGGCTTCGAAACGCTGACCGTTCGATCCGACAAAGGTCACGCCACCCTGCGAATGGGAAGGTCCGAATATCTGACCGCCCTTGGCGTACTTGCGGACGCTGGTGTTGGTCTTCGGAACATCCTCTTTTACCTTAGCGATAGAGGCTACCTGCTTCAATCCGGCTGCGATAACGATCGCTGCCTGTGCAACGCCCCATATACCGCCCTGCGCAATAGCCTTGGAAGCACCGAGATATGTATTGATCGTAGCCTGTGCCAGCGCAAACACCTTTCCTGCTGCCGATTCCTGCCCCATGATGTTCGAGATCTGTCCGGCAATATCAGCGGTCATCTGTAACTTGGCGTTGACCAATTCCTTCTCACGTTTCTCACGAATCTGAGCGTACTTGGCTTCGATCAGAGTCACGTCAGCACCTACCTTCTCGGCTGCGGCAACCTCCATCTGATACTGCTGCTCAAGACGGAGAGTCTCACGCTCGAAGTCGCTGGTGATGTTCTCCTCATCGATGGCACGCTGGTTCTCCAGGTCCATTGCTTTCGCTTCTTTACGTTTCTCCTCCTCCTCGGCTTCGATGGCAGCTACTTTCTCCTGGAACGACACCTGCTGTTCGTATCGGATGTTGTCGAATTCAGCCTGTGTGATCAGACCCTGTTCCAGTCGGTAGCGTTCCTTCTCCAGAATCGCCTGGTTCAGTTCGTTCTGATCCTCCAGGGATTTCCGCTTGTCCACGATGCCGATATTTCGCTCACGTATCCGTAACTGTAACTCCGTTATGCCCGTTTCATAACTCTTCAGAACCTCCTGCTGAACTCTCTTCGCGGTCTCCGCTGCCTTTTTGTCGGCATCTTCCTTCGCTTTCTTGGCTTTTTCAGCAGCTTCCTTTTGTGCTTTCGCGTAGTCTTCAGCGCGTTTCTTGTCGGCAGCAGCGGCATTAGCTCTTTCGGTGTTCTCGAAACCGGAACGCTGACCTATCAACTCGCGTCTCTGTGCCTCGTATTCAGCCTGCTTCTGCTCCAATGCAGCCAACGCTTCCACTTCCTTACGTCTATCCTCGTCGGATGTGTAAGAAAGGGCATTCTGTGCCTTGATCTGCTCGTATTTAGCCCGCAAAACACCGAGTTCTGCCTCTTCCATCTGTCGCAGAATCTCAACACCACGGTCTGCAGCCTCGGTACGTTCCTGCAGACTCTTTGTCTGCTCGGCTACGATGGTCTTCATCTTCTCCAATTCCCTGCGTTGGCGGGCGAGGACCAGCACATTGTCGGTCTCGGCATTGTAGATGTCACGCTGCACCTGCGCCATGCCTCTAGCAGTTTCGATAGACTTGACGGTTTCGTCCGATATCAGACCCAGCCAATTGTAAACCTTGATATAAGCCTCCGCCAGCCATTCAAAAACCTTTACGATCTCAGCGAACAGAGCAGCCACAGCATCCAGCACCTTCGTGATGATCAGTTCGATAGGGGCGAGGATGGTTTTCACTGACACCGCTAACTCGTTGTTACGGTCCATCAGCTTACCGATAGCCGAGATGACTGCGAGGATAGCCGATGCGATGGCTACGAACGGATTCGCCATGAGCGCTGCATTGAACGCCTTGATGGATGCGATGCCTCCGGTCATCCCCTTGATCATCTGTCCGGTCGCACCTGTCATGCCACCAAGATTGGCGGTGGCGGCTTCGATGTCCTCAGCGTAGTTACCCACGTTTCTCCGTGTGTCGCCTACCCCTTTCTCCAACTCCTTCAGCCTGTCGGAAATCTCCTTGGTCTGAGCGACCATCTGTTTCCCCGACTCGGTGTTGGTGCGCTGCTCTACCGACATCTTGTTCAACGCCTTCGTGTTAAGAGCCAGCTGCGCCCGCAACGTCTCGACACTTTCCGCCTCAGAGTTTACAATGGTAGTGTGTGCCTTGATCTGCGCGGCATTCTCCGATGTGGCTATCTTGTTGTTGTTCAACTGCTTGGTCAGCGCGATGATTGCCGTCTCTGATTTCTCTGACTGCTTCTCGAATGCCGTCTGATCCAGCAGGTTATCCTTGTAGTTCTGACGGATGCCCGCAAGAGCGAGTTTCTCGGCATTAATCTGCTTTACTAGCTGCTTCTTCTCGTCTGATAGTTCGAGAGACTTCTTTATGAGCGCATCCAAACCGTCTACGGCTTCAGCCGTGTTGAACGATAGGTCTAATAGTGTAACGTCTTCTGCCATTATTTCTGTCTCAATAGATTAATTTTAGTCAATTTTATCTTACATTCCTGCGTGGAAAGGTTGTAATCCGTGATCGACCGGATATAAAAGAATGCATTCAACTGCTTGAACCACACCACACCGTTCTCCTTGTATTTGTTTTCGATGTAGTAGTAAGGTATCTTAGCCTTAATTGTCACGTCCAATGCGTCCGAAAACAGCCCGTAGTACTTCTGTAGCGACTGCGTGTAATTGATCGACTTGAAATATTCTACCCAAGTAGACCCGCTCCCCACCGCTCCTTTACGAATGGCGAATCTAGGATACGTCCCATCCTGGGGATATGGGACATTGGATTCCACGATGTCGCCCTTAGCCGTGAATGAAGCCTTGGAAACCTGCAGACTCTTGAAGTAGTCACCGATCTTGAACACTGCGGTGTTCGGGAAGCCTTCGGAATCCTCGATCTTGTCGGTTGACAGGTAAAAGTCAGACCAATCCTGTCGGGAATCATTGAAGGTTATCGGACCGTTCTGAGCCACGTTGCGCGCCTCGTCAGCAATCAGCTTGTACACGTTGACATCGACGTTCGTGTTTCCGTTGACATCCTCAGTCAGTGTAAACTTCCAGCCCCATTGGAATATCTTGCATATATCGGTCAGAAACGTTATGGCATCCGATACTCCGCAGTTTCCAAACTCTTGTGTAAGTCCTGCGGTATTCTGAAGCGATGTTATCTTCCCAGACAGGTTTACGGCTTCATCCGGTGACATGAAGGATGGAGGCAGCGCATCCAACTTATTGTAGTCATTGATATCACGGCTGATGTAGAATCCGTAGAAGTTGCGGATCGGTATATTCATGGTCGTGGAAATGTACTTGTAACGGACCTGCGTGATGTCGTTCTGTTCACCGTCCTTTTGGAAGATAGCTACCGTCTGATTATTGTACACCGCCTTTAGAACCACATAGTTCAGCACCGTGCCTACTTTGGACATGTCCAGCGTGATGTATGCGTTGTTGTCCATAGTGACCACAGCCACGGTTGATTCTGTCACGCCACCCGGTGCTGTCATGGCTGTCCGGGTATCGTGCTCCTTGATATCCAGGGCATTGCCTCTGAAGTATTTCGTACCGTCGTCCGTCTCCGATGCATACCGCCAAAACACGGTAACTGATTTGCCTACAAGCAGATCAGTGATGCCTATCTGACCCTTGTTCTCGATGATCAGACCCGGCACATAACCTCCGTAGTCGATAGCGGGGAATGTCACGGGATTAACGGTTCCCAGCGCTTGCTTGATCAGGTCGCTGGCCCGGAAGAACCGGGTATTGCCCACTTTCGAGTCGATGAGCGTAGTCTCCACGACTTCCTTCGGCAACTGCGACATCTTGAGATCGGATTGCGACAGCGCAATGCTGTAACTCTCCTCATCGCAGGTTACCTTAGCCTTGAACCGCTTGTTGATCGCTATCCCACCTAGGTAGATCTTAGCCTCGTACTTCGTATCACGCATCACGTAGCCGAAATTGCGCATCTGATAGAAGATACCGTCGTTGACCTGGTTTCTCGGGGCTTTGATGTTGGCTGAGTAAGTACGGGTAGATTCCCCAAACGAGTAGGGAGATGACGCATTGATGGAGAGTTTGACCTCCGTCTTAGTCAAGCCATCCAGGAATGTGCCGTTTATCTGAATCTTTACGTCCATATCAGTATTGGAATTTTAACGTTGCTGTTTTTGCCAGACCTGATGCCGTATACTTGATCCCCGTAGTCGAGGAGCAGCGCATCTTGGTATCCCGTTGTACACCGTCCAAGCCCTGCACCGTCACGTCCGGAGACGTTGACAGGACGTCAAGAGCGAACTTGTTAGCCTCAGTCAGTTCGAATACGCAGGTCAATTCCCGCTTGGTTACTGTGCCACCGTCCAAGCCCTGTGTGATCGTAGGCTGCGTGCTCCAATTATAGCAGGAGATCGCATCGTAGGACCCGCAAGAGTTCAGCCATCTCAGCGTAATAGCCCCGCATGCGGTTGTCGCTTCCGGGTAGAACTTGGCTGCTACGATACCAGACCCTTTCTTTATAGTAACCTTCCGGTATTGACATGCATCCGCGATCATGTCTCCCTGCAAATATGTGAACTTTCCTTTACCCCCATCCCGGTATATGGCTTCTACGGTATAACTGAATCCAGGGTCAACGGAGTCGATATAGAAATCATCATCCATCGTATGCGCTAGCGGTGCTCTGCGACCCAATTCATCCCGAAAGTCCGTGTCGGTTTTAGTTACCCGATTTTTGTTGTTCGGGCTGGCTAGGTTCATGATCGGCATCCGGAATGTCTGAGTCTTCGCGTCAGCAGTCGAGTCAGCCCTGTGAGTTACCACCAGCTCCACTGTGTAATGGCTTATCCGTTTATTGAATGCAGGGATGAGCGGGTGGAAGTAGGATGCCAGGTCTATCTCGATGCCGTTGACAGGTTCCAGGTTAGCCACGTAGAACGAGTCCAGGGATGACCGGCATTGCACATAGAAGTACACTATGATGTCCGTGGGCAGGTCTGTAACGACCATCTTCAACGGGATGTTATTCCATATAGTCATGCATCCCGGGTAGGTGTACGTTTGACCGTCCGCGATCCTCTCGTTAATATTAGCTCGTGATACTGCTACTCTCATTGCGTTAATATTGTTAGAATTTTTGCTTTAATGATCCTGTTTATATCCAGCGTCAGCCGCTTCACCCTTTCGGGATTGATGATGTCGGAGACCACCCCGCCACCATTGTACCTGTTGGGAACCTTGATGCCGTCCCGCTTGATTACGTAGGCGATGGCGTATGCCGCCTCTTCCGGGATGTCCGTTCCGGCTGTCCGGTTCTTGTCCTTGATCCACTGTCTAATAGCAGAAACGGGAGGAAAACTCCCAGCCTTCCTCCCTTTTTCCATCTGGATAACGTGCTTCGGTGCTGTCAGTTTTATGGAGTCACCTTTCTCGTGCAGAGTAAGATTCCTGCCGAAGTCTCCGGAGGCTACCAAGCCTTTGGACACGTAGTTATCGAATATTTCCTTTCTCAACTGCTCAACAACCGCTACAATTTCCTTATCCATAGTTTAGCAGATCATTCGTTACCGAAAATGTCACTCTCCATCCGGATTTCTCCGAGTCGTACAAGCCCTGGATCTTCGAGAACCTTAGACCATCGACGTCGAAATGACACACAAAAGTAGACATTAGACGGTTAATATACAAGTCCGTCCGTTCCAAAGTCAGCAATTCCTGCACGTTGTCGGTCATATAGTGTGACGCGTCCAGACATTGCAGGACCACATCGTACTTCCGGACAGCCGGAGGCAGCTTGTTCATCCCGCCTCCCGGAACATCGAACGTGAGGAACATGCCGTTTATGGCGTTTACCTGCTCGTTCAGATTATCGTCCGATCCGAAGTAGATAGGAAGCCCGATCTTCTCGGCTTCCTCGTTCATGAAGTTTACTATATCGCTGAATATCATGGCTTCTTGATTATTGCGTCATCATGACCGTTACCACATACACACGCACCGGGAGTATTACCCATTATCGCGTTGTCCTTCAAGACCACATCCTGTCCGCTTGCCAATTGCAGGGACAGAACTGCGTTATCATACAGGCGCACCCTTGTCTTTTGGATTACGATGCCGGTGGAACCGTAAGGTTTCACGATTCGCGGGGTGGGAACATACATGATCCTAAGTTGCGCATCAGCAATATCGGATGGTTGCAGGACACCACTTGGTTCCCGTTGTACCACGAGCGACATAATTGCCGAATTAACCGGTGAAGATAAACTATAGTAAAACTTCGTATTAACATCAAAACGATAGTTACCACTGGTAAAACCTTTAGCAATGTAGGTCGTTAAAGTGCTGTTAAGGATGTTAATGGGCTTCTTTAGTATCAAAGCCTTATCATTCGAAACCTTAATAGTATCGTAAGGCTTGCCATCCGATGCCTGGACATTGTTTACCACTTTGTTTTCCCAATAATCCGGACCTAGCAGAACATCACTGGGGCTGACCCTACTCAATTCGTTCGTAATATAGTTTTCGGTCTTGAATTCCGTAACGTAGCGCACCTCGGCTGCCTGTATATCGGATTCGTCCATGTACCCACCCGATACGAGTCTTAGTACGAGACCCAGGAACGATGCATTCTCTGGAACCTTGTAACTCTTCACCCAAGCAGACCTGCTTAAGAATTGTCCATTCCCGTCAAAGGCATTGCATTCTACGTAATACGCATCCTTACAGGTAACGGTGTCTCCCGGTCTTACCCGTATGGTGTCCACCAGTCTTACCCGATGGGGGAGAACCTGTGTTCCTTTGGCTTCTTCCCATGTAGGGGCTTGCGCTCCTGTCGTGCCTCGTTCCCACAGGTTAACATCAAGGATTCTGTTCACATATGGTTGCCCGATCACCTCGACATCTCCGCGAACGTTGCATCCTTCACCTACTAATCCGTTTCCCGAAACAGTAGGGACGGAAGAATAGTCGTAAGAGCGGATATACAGGTTAAGGGCTGCGAAGTCTTTAGGCGTGATGGCGCTGTTATCTGACTTTCCGAATGCCAATACGAAGTACGGGTGGTCGGGGGGTACAGACGTAGGGTCCGTTTCGGCATCCGCCAATATAAAGTTCTCGTCCAGATAGCACGCCACGGCAATCTTAAAGCCGGAAGGCATTGTCGGGAGATAGGCGCCTTCAGTGGAAAAAGGAACGCGCGTCCTCACACGGTTGGGAAAGTCAGTCTTAGTATCTTCGTAATACTGACCTACAAGTGTATTGTTATACGCTCCCTGCTCGATAACAGACCCGTCCAAAGGGTCGTCTTTTGCGTCCGGACCTATATAAGCCCCATCAGCCGCGTTTTCCGGTCTGCTAACGAATCCGACAACTCTGTCGTTGAAAGATGCTGCATAAAGCCCCTGCCTGTGACTTGATGCAAGAGTATTACCGATAAACGCCTCGCCTAGATGTTTTCGTGCATACGAGAAGTCTATGTCCTCATAGATATTGCCTTCTATCGTGTCGTTTCCAAAAACACCCTTCGGGACAACACAGTTCCTAAAAGTAGGACCGCCAGCCGTAAACAATGCACCCGATAATGTATTGTCATGCAATCTTAGCAGCGGGCAGTCATATGCTTGTACGATCGTATCCCGGTCTGCTTTGGCTAAAGACTTATCTGGGATGTACCAGATATACTCCAATCTCCCTACATTGCGAAACGTTCCAAACACCTTTAAGTCTTGATGATCAACGGTATACGCATCTGTGTTAATAAGTTTGCCAGCCATCCACCGAATCGCGTTAATAGACAATCCGAAGTTACTTGTCTGAATCGTAAGGGAAGAATTCACCATAACTGCGGTCCCCGATGCGGACGCAGGTTTAAAAGCGATAGAAAGGTCTCCGCTAACATGTCCGATTATTCTAGCCCCTTTAGTTTCTAGCTGAGCGGGTGTCATTGCATTTCCATCAGCCTGCGCAATGTGTACCATACACAGTTTATATACCGGATGTTCTAGTTTTGTCAATGCTGTTGAGGTTGCAAAAGATTCTCCCGAATATACAAACGTACCGCTAGAATTAAAGTACCCCCAAAGTACCCGACAATTAAGTCCTGTAGGAATATAGATCTGTGTGTTTCGCCCTACCCGAAGGATAGCAGTCGTTCGGCATATGTCCGCTGCTGTTACCTTCATATTGCCAAATGCGGTTCCTGCGGCTGCATCGTTGTTAAATGATCCCTGTTCAAATGTGAATGCCTTAGCGGATGCACCGCAAAGTACATTCATCTCAGTACCTATGAAGCTGTCTCTCACAAGAAGGTCACTCTTATGTCCTTTAGAAGTATCTACGGATACGGTAAAGACTCCACCTACAAAGGTGCCCCCGTCAAATATGAACTCGTCTGCCTGCGTGCTAGCAGGAACATTCAAGCCTTTGACAAAAGCATTATCACGGATACGGACATTCCCGTTAGTGGAGATATCTCCGCCTCCTAGCCAGCATTCGCCATCCTGCGATAACTGCTTCTCGGACGCGACCTTGCCGCCTACCGAACCTTTAGGGATGAGTCCACCGAGAGAGTAGATGTCTCTCTCGGCTACGATGTATCCTGCTGAATTAATTGAATACTTCTTTCCCATATCACCAGATTTTCTTTGTAGGCGGTAATTCCGGCTTATTCACTTCGTCGAGGCTGGCGATGCGGTGTTTACCGTAGATTGTTCGTGGTCCTGCGGAAAGGTTGAAGTTTCCTACGAGTTCTATGTCACCATTAACTACGACAAAACCTGTTCCGATTATACGTGCGTTATCCCGCATTTCCAATAGCCCGTTCACTGTATTCATCACCTCTTCGCTAGCTATGCTGATATGTGAATTATCCGACATAAGCAAGAGGCCCCGATCTGTGCTGACAATTGCGTCGATAACCGCATTATCTGACATCTCAATCTTGACGTGATTATTAGATACATCACGTTGTTTCAGAATTTTCGAATTGTCACGCATAACTAAGTTTTTGATAATAGCTGGTTTAGTCACTTTCGCAGGAATGTACTTCGCGTTATCCTGCATATAGATGTAACCTTCTACCTTGCCGTTCTTCAGCTCCGCATTTCCTCCGATGTAGCCTGTACCATTCAGCGGTGTATCCACGACCTGCGCGTTGCCTTCGATGCGGAAGCTACCGTTGATCTCTACGGCACCCTGGACAGTGGATTGAACCTTGCTAGCTCCTCCCAGAGTTCCTCCGAATACATTGCATCCGATGATGTTGAACACACCGCCCAGCACGCAGTCAGAGTATACTACAGAGTCGTAGGATGACTCCAATGCACCGTATCCCATATTTTCTACGGAGGCGTAATCCTGCACCAGCATCCCGAATACCTTGTCATCTGCGTTACGGTACAGACGGTACATCCCTTCTACCGTGGATGACACGAGGATCGTCTTATCCTGCTTCGGCAGAGTCTTGCCAAGATGCTCGGAAGCCTTCGTAAAGTCGATGCCTTCGTAGACATTTCCACCCGGATTGCGATCGTAATAGAAGATACCTACAGGAACGTTGCATCCCTTGAATACGAGTTTACCGTTCTTTTTATTGAATTCAGCTAAATCGGGCTGGGTCTTGCTGGACAACACTACTTCTTTGCAGTCGGATACGCTCATAATCTTGCGATTGCTAGCGTAACTGTATGATCCTAAGAACGTTGGGTCAATTGTAATGAGTTCAGTATCACGGAAGGTGCCTACAAGAGACCCGTATTTCCCCGGTGCGAGCCCTATAACCGCGTTTGTACGATATAGCTCACAATTCACACACAATCCCGATGCTGACGTAGGGGAATACGAGACACGGATGTCCGCAGTGTCAAGAACAGACATTAAGTCATTCGCATGTAGGATTTTCAACGCTGTTCCCGGAGTAGCCGCTCTGTCATACGTAACTGACAAAGTGACATCGTTCAAGTCCATCTTTGACAGGACCGATCCTTGAATCTTGAATCCGGCTGCTGTGATGTCTGCTGGCGTGATGTCTGCTGGCGTGATGTCTTCACCTGCTGCCTTCTTGCGGACGTTAAGGACGAATGCAGGAGCATCTGACAGATCGATCGTTACGTCCGGACCGCCTGTTATCCATGCTGTGGTAGCCAGCGTTACGCCATCCTCGTCCAGCTTGTTGCACATGATCTCGTATTCTGCGTTAGGCAGGGTAACCTTACCAGCACCTGCGCTCCACACCATCACTTTAGACCGCACCTTATCCGATGCTTCACGTGCTGCCGCCTTATATGGCACGCCAGCGTAACCTTCGTAGTAGCCCTGCTCGTACATCGCAGGAGTCTGAGTAACCTCGGAAGTCGCGGATGACACGAACTGCATCATACCCATGATCCGGCTGTTGCCTCGGATCAGCACGCGGTTCATGCGGGCTGCGTTGGCGAACGCCTCGTTGCTGCCCATGTCCACAATAGCCTCGTCAATCACGTGGATACCTGGATACTCCAATGATCCGGAGAAAATCCAAGCATTCCCCTTCTGCGCTAACGTCCTCTCATCGTAGACGTAGCCACCGAGATCACCGACGCATACGTGACGGTCCTGCACCGTGAAATCACGGAGAGACCGGATTCGCTTGCGTCCACCATCTTCAATAATTTCGTACTTTTTACATTCCATAATCGATTATTTAGCTTTGGTTTTCATTCTTTCTACTTCGTCATGCCGTCTGCTGATGGCGAGAATGGCATCCGAGTAGTTTATCTTCTTGGCTTCCTCGAAGGAGCACGACATCAGTTCTGCGGTCATCTGAACCATGCCCAGGATGTTCTTTGCTTCGGCTATCGGGCTGGTGTCCGCCTCGCCCCCGCCTCGGGGAAGCAGCGCAGCCTCCAGCTGGTCTGCACGATGAAACTCGGATTCAATAAACTTTGACAACTTGATCATGTCGGCTACCGTTTCCGGAACGTATCCGCACCATCCCTTGATGCGGTCGATCGCTGTCTCCGCCCTTCGGGCTTCGATCATCTGCCACAGTTCCACATCCTCAAGTTGGGGGATGGCGCGGATGATCCGACCCTTCCGAGTTACCAGGTGCGAAGGTACGATTAATTTTGCAAAGGTGTCCAACAACGCCCGCTCATCTTGCGACATAGCCATCGCGGCATCGGGCTTTAGGTTAGAGAGACTTAGCAGGGACATGATCCTCTGCTTGCGGCTGATCCTGCGTTTCGCGAATCCGTAGAAACGCTTGAAAGGTCTTGCGAACCGGTAAGCTACATAGCTTCTGAAGTTTTTGAAATTACCCATTTTTCCTTTGATTTTTAGCACCCGGACGGTACTTGGTTATAAGATAGTCGACTGCGTAGCGAAGTGCGTCCATAGCGTGATTATTCGCGTCCTGCGGCTTCGTGGTGTCGTACATCCCTGTCATCCTGTCGAGAGTCCACGAGTACTGGTCGAACTCATCCTGCACGTTCCGTGATCCTGCGACTACGTGCAGCTTGAACTGCTTGACTTCGCTGATCCCCGCAACCACCGATCCTTTGCCCTTGATGCACGGGATGATCTTGCAGCCCAGCCGGGAAATCTCGGTGATGCTCTTCTGCTCTGCGGAATCCGCGATGGTGTACGTCTTGTGGAATCCCAGGTCATGGAGAACTTCCGAGATGTCCCAGTTGACCATGCCTGTCCGGTATTCGAGCTCCTCGATGTACAGGTCGGTTCCCTTGAAGCCGACACGCACGATGGCTGTGGGGTCACCGGTGAATCCGAAGTCAAGACCCAGGCACTGTCCCGTAACATCGGCAGGGAACTCGGGGACCACGTCATAATCCGGATACACGAGTCCTTCGACTCCTCCTGTTTCTCCGAGACCGAAGACTCTCCACCAGTTCTCGTCAGCCCTGTTTCGCTCGATCTCCCCGATCTGCTCGGGGGTCAAGTACGGATTGTCCTTGTAAGTGCTCACGATCTCGACCATCCCCGGTCCCTTGAAGTAGTCGTGTGCCCAAAATTTCTTGACAGGATTGAAGTCGATGTAGAGCATCAGCCTGGTACGCACAGCCATCTGCCGGAACACCTCGAACGGGACACGCTGCGCCTCGTTGACGAACAGGACATCACGGGCTGGGCCGAAGACCTTGGACGAGTCCTCACATCCGAAGAATTCGATCTGAGACCCGTTTTCCAGCGTATAGATCGAATCGGTCAGATTCATGCACTTGTCGTCCCACAGACCTTCATCCTGCAGCATGCGCTTGAAGTCGCGGAACATGCCTCGCTTGATCCCCGGCATCGTGTCCGTAACGCAGGAGATGAGGAGCGGTGTTTCCGATTCCCTAGCCATAATGTAGAGAAGCTGAAGCATCGACCACGTCTTGGAGGATCGTGTGCCGCCTCTGCTGGATACGCCCCGGACGTTCGGATCGACCGTGGCTTCCAGGAGTTTGTCGAATACGTAGGTTGTCTTCATTCCTTCGGATCATCCAGTTTATCATCACCGTGTTTTTCTCGCTTCTTAGCGACTTTCGCAAGGGCTTGCATACGTTTAGCCGTATCGTTGTTTAAAACTTCAACACGCAGCCCGCCAGATATCTTCTCGTTGTTGCTGGTGACATCGCTCAATGCCTTGAGTCCGCGTAGCTTCGAGATATAGTTAGGATCGTACAGTCCGACCGATGCGCCCTTGTCCATGTCGTCTCTGATCCATTGCCGGATCACCCGGATCTCCTCAATGAATGCAAGGGATTCGTCATCGTGGTACTTCTCGTGCTGCGCCCGGAAGTCTCGTTCGCGGTAATTCAGATAGTCGCAGCTCGCACCGAGGAATTGGGTAAAGCCGAATTCCGTTACCAGCAGTTTCTTTCGTACAACGTAACTCTGTCCAGCCATGACACCGCTTCTCACGTAATCGACGGATTCGATAGGATGGTTGCGGCACCACAGCACGTAGTTGTCGAAGACCTCCCGAAGCTGCCCCGGTTCCGTGAAGAGCGGTGTGTGACCGAACCTCTCCTTGTAAAGGGTGTACAGTTCTTCTCCGTAAAAAGGATTGTATAGATTCGCTTGAGTACTGTTCATATAAAAGTGTTATTGATTCGCGAGGCAAAGGTAATCAATATCCCCAGCATCCCCAAATTCTAGCCATCGAGATACCCTGACAAATCACGACACCACAAATTGGTGAAAATTAAATCTAGGATTTCTAATTTCCAGCCGTGCATTGATAAAAGCATTGATGCATAGATCATCGATGCGCTGTAACTAGTTGATTCTCAGCCCGATGCATTGATGATGCATTGATGCATTGATGTTTTCCTATATTTACCAACGAAAACCTTTTGAAGGAGTTAAAATGCATATACAATTATATACACTATTTAACAACATCAAAAGGATTCATATATTTAATAATACTTCATTTTATCTATGCATTAATGCAAATATCTATAAATGAGTAGGTTATCCTGCATAGATGCGAAAAATATTATCAATGCACATCTATGCAGCTCTCGCATCAGACTGATTTGCAGCGAGTTACAGGCATACATGAAACTACGGATATACATTATACTTTACAAAAGCCCTGTTTTCGGGCTATTTTAAGCTTATCTAATCTTAGAGTAAGCTTACGTTTAACATTTAGCAACTTCTGTTAGGTTTTCTTTTGTCACGAATTTTCGCAGGATTTTTGGTCTAAATTCATAACGAATTGAGCAAATTTATAAATTCAGACCAAATTTCCCAAATTTATAAATTCAGACCAAATTTCCCAAATTTCTCCCCTACGGAGCTACCTTGTAGCGTTCGCAAATCGACTTCACGAACTGCTTTTTATTCAGCGAACTTCTCTCTCCTTCCACGAATTCCCAAGAGTTTCCCGTCCACCGGAAGAAACTCACAGCCCCGTTCACGTAATGCCGGAATTCGTAGATGCGGCATTCCTCCACATCCCCGACCGTATCCGTTATATCCGATACGCGGATCAGACGTTTGGTGTGCGACTCCTTTGCCTGCAGTTTCTCCCCAAACCGGTTGGTTTCGAATCTCATGTCGCTGATCGCAGCATTGACCTTAGCGGTACGGGCGCAGCATCTGGTCAGCGGGCTTCTGCGGTCAAACAGCCCGAACACGTACTGCACGAATTCCTCCCGTTTCTTCTCGAACAGGTCTGCCGGACCATAGTAGCTGACCTTACCCCGATGTAACCTGGATATGGGCTTCTTCCTGTGCATTCTCAGAAACTGGCATACAACGAATACGTGAACGTTAAACATCCTCCCGATATGTCCTAAGTTTACCTGCTTGCTCATATCTCTGTTAATATGGTTACTACTCCTACTATGAACGCTCCAAGGAAAATCCCCGCAAGGGCTGCGAGGATTGTTCCGATTATTATCTCACTTGGCTTCATCGCATTAACAAGGCTGCTGTTATTACACCTATTCCTATACCCAGCAGGGCTACTATGATCATTACTTTGACCAAGCCGTTGGAGAGTTTCCCGTATTCCTTGACGGATTCCGTACGTTTCTTTTCGGAAGCATTGTACGCGCTCCTGTAGAAATCTAAGTTCTCTCGGGCATTCCCTAGGGTTTCTTTCATATGTGTATTCTCTCTGACCAGCTCTTTCACCCGTCCGGTCAACTCTGTGTTATCTTTAGACAACCGGATATACTTTTCCACCCGGTTGTTGTAGGCTTTCTCTGTGCTTACCAGATCCTCTTTCAGCTTCTTTATAAGATCCTCCTTTTTCTTGAGGTCCCGTCTAAGCCCGTTAATCTGTTGATCCCGGTGTTTCTTGGCATGGCAGTCTCGACAGCCGCCTTCCGGCTTCCTTGATTCCGGCTTCCTTGATTCCGGCTTCTTTTCAGGTTCATCGTCTTCGAAGACACCCATAGCTCTCTCCATGCAGTCCTTACAGACCCTTACTTCGTTCTCCTTGCCGCTGTTAAAGCACACAACGTGGGCTACGTTCTTCCGGCACACGTCACACAACAATATGGTCTTAAACGTGCTATCCGGTTTGTTTACTTGATGTTCCATGACTTTTTCTTTCTTTTGATTGGTTTTACTTTAGATAATATCTCGGAAGCCAGCAGCCGGGCTTCAAGCGGTGACAGGATGATCTTCTGCATTGTCACGCCATTCTCCATACGGGCAATCACGTAATCTCCGGTGTCTCCCTTTTCCAGGAGTTTCACACCGAAACGGTCTCTCTTGCCTATCGCCTCGCGCATCCTGCGCTGCGCCTCTTCCATACGTTCGAACTGCTGCATCCTATACTGACGATTGCCGTATCCCCGCTCTTCTTCCAGTCCGGTGATATAGGCTTCATCAAGTTCTGCCATCCTGGCGTTATACTCAGCCTCGGTCAGCCGTCCTTTAACTCTGTGGTGCTCTAGAGTAGCTCTGGCAGCACCGTATTCTGTGTCAGAAATAGTTACAGCCATGAGCCCACCAGCCAATATAAGTCAAGTGCCTTAAGTGTAATTACTCTCAGTGTTCCTCCGACAGCCGCGCCAGCCACGGTCAGCCAGAAGTCTATCCAATCCCATTTGCCACCCCACTGGTCATCCTTGAATTCCATCCCGGCGGCAGCACCACAGGTGAAAGCGAATCCCGCAACTAAGGATACTAGGAAACCATATACCAGGTGCTTCCACCTGTTAGACTGTTTAAACCAATTCAATATTTTCATCTTTCCTTTCATGGCTAGTCACTTATTACTTTCAACATTTTCTTTAATTCTCCCTTGCTTACCATGATGGATGATGCGAACATCTGTGTTATCCCGATCTCCCATCCTCCCATCATTGCGCCCATGTTGCGGGCGATATTGTCCGAAGGATTATTCAAAGGTACGGTTTCCTTTCCGGAGTAATCAATCATTGACTGAATGATGGCGACCGCTTGTTCCTTAGTTCCTAGTGATACAGTCATAATCGTTGTGACATCCTGTTTGACCAGTCCTTTGATTTCGTAGGTATCAGCTACCTTGTACAACCTGATAACGCCCATGCGGTATGAACCTACTTGTTCCGGCTTCGGTGATTCTTTGATTTGAGCGATTGAGCTTGCTGCAAAAGCAGCGATTAAAACGATAAATACTAATGTAAACTTTTTCATGATTCTTTGTTTTTAAATGATTAATATCTGATAAATGAAAGTATGTGATATATTACTGCTACCGTCCAGCCGTTGCCCAACATCTTATATTGCTGCGTGTCTGAGCATTCCCATTTATACCAATCGGGGATCGTTTGCAATCGGGCGCATTCGGTAGGCGTTAATCGGCGGATGCGGTCAGTATTTACATTACACCCCCTTCCCCCATGTCCAGAGCATAAAGCCGGTGCTATACCCTCTACGTCATAGATACGATCCTGTTGGTAAGGTTGAACGCCTCCGCTAGCTTTTGAGGGGTTTAGTTGGATTATGCCCCTGGCTTTCCGCCCTTTATTTAGAGGATTCTCCCCTTCTACAATCATCCCTACGTGAGACGCGATATGTGCATTCGATTTTTGATCCGTTATCAAATTTTCCTTTCCGTCCTTATAGCATCTCGCCAGTAAAGTATTACTCTTTACAGTCGGGAATTGCGCCCCAAAACCGTTTCCTTTTTCCGCATGCCTTTGTTTGTGGCCCATTATGCCCGAAATGGCTTTATTACTCAAATAATATTTCTCGTCCACTTCATCCTCAAGGATATCTTTCAACAAAGTCCCCTTATCCGCAGGCTGCGGTATGTCTGATTGAAGCTCACTGAACCGTCCGTTCCCCCTCGTCCGGATATTCGTCCAATATATGCGCTTCCGGTTCTGCGCTGATACCAATGCGGAATTGATATGCACACCATCCACACCGATAGCCTCGCTTAATACCCTTTCCCACTTCTTCCCCATTTCCACGTTTTCCAGCAAGAACAGCACATTCGGATTATATTTACGGATGTCAGTCAGAATACGCATATACTCCCAAAACAGATAAGACTCCCCTTCGAATTGAAAGCCTTCTTCTTTTAATTCCAGGTAGCGATCCAGAGTGTATATCTCTTCTTTATCCACAGTAGACATCCCGACACGTTTGCCCGCAAAGGAAAATGACTGACACGGGCTTCCGCCTATCAATAAATCGATTTTACCCAATTTGGAAACATCTAATTTTGTCACGTCTCCTAAACAGATAGTATCCGGGAAATTTAGTTTTGTCTGAGCTATCGCAAATTTATCTATCTCACAGGCGTAGTATTTATCGGGGTACATTCCCAACTCGTATAAAGCGATTTGTCCGCAGCTCATGCCATCAAATAAACTAAGTACATTCATAATCTTTATTATTTAATTGGTTTCTTATTTCGATATGACAAATGTACGGCGAAGTTTTGGTTTTGCCAAATTTTGAACAAATTATTAATACCCATTAACGTTTATACTGCGAAAATAGGTCTTTGATAGCATCTATTAACGCATTCTGCGTGCTAGACTTGCCTTGCAGGGAATTGACGACACGTTCATCAAGGGTGTGCCGGGATACGATGTGGTGGATGAACACGGGCTTCGTCTGACCCTGCCGCCACAGCCGTGCGTTGAACTGCTGATATAACTCAAGGTTCCACGTCACCCCGAACCATATAATGTTGTTTCCGCCTTTCTGAAGGTTCAGCCCGTGACCCACAGAAGCCGGGTGGGCGATCAGCACCTTGATCTTCCCGGCATTCCAGTCACGCATGATCTGATTACTGTTTCCTCTAGAGTCACCTCCGATGCGGACAGGCTTCAGTTTGGACAGGGCTTTCTCGATGCGGTGGGCTTCATGGAGGAAGTTGTAGGCGATGAGGACAGGAGCACCGTTCAATGCCTCCGCCATCTCGCACAAGGCTTCGATCTTGGCATCGCTCACATGGTGCACGTTTCTCTCAGCATCATAGATCGCTCCGCCAGCGAATTGGAGCAGCTTGTTGGACAGGGCTGCGGCAGTCATGGCAGTAATGGTTTCGCCATCTCCGTTACCCAGTAGCGAGATTATCTGCTCCTTCTCGAATTCCTTGTACATGGACATCTCCTTGTCGGACAGGACCACCTTGTCATAGATGTAGTTCACCTCCGGCATGTCCAGGTAATCGACAGCCTTCATGGACAGGGTGATGTCGGATATCTTCTCGGAGAGTATCTGCTCGGTATTCTCGCGAGGCTTGTAGTTGTAGACGATCCCGCCATTCTGAGCGCCCGGTCTGAAGTAGTTAGCCCGGTAGTCTGTGATGGACCGACCAAGCCGTTTTCCGCCATCGATCACGAACATCTGTGCCCACAGGTCTATCAGTCCGTTAGGTGCTGGAGTACCCGTAAGCCCTATGATCCTGTTGGCGTATCGTCTGATCTTTTTCATCGCCTTGAATCTCTCTGACTGATGGTTCTTGAACGATGACAGCTCGTCCACCACGATGCAGTCATACGGGAGTTTAACGCCACCGAAATTCTCCAGCAGCCACACCAGGTTATCACGACCTACCGTGTATATGTCGGCATCGGCACGGGCAGCAGCGGCACGGTTCTTGGCATTCCCCGCGATCACGGACACCCGCAGGTCATTAAGATGCGCCCAGTTGGATACCTCGTCGGCCCACGTTACCTCGGCAACGCGCTTGGGCGCGACTATCAGTGCCTTTTCGATTTCGAAATACCGGATGAGATCGGACAGGGCTGTCAGCGTGGTTACGGTCTTCCCCAAGCCCATATCAAGGAATAGAGCACATTCCGGATTATCCTTGATGTGCTCCACCCCCTGTAACTGATACTTATGCAAGTTACTCCTGTTCAGCATGTCTCTTATCAAAGTATTCATCTACTACATATTCCTCTATATTCTCCGGATATACGAGCCAAAACGAGACATTCAGCGGAGAATGCACAAGCACATGATCAGTGCCATCCAGTGCTTCCGGCCCCCAGCCGTGATAATCTGTATAACTTACTAATACGTTCACCTTTTCTTCTCCTGTTACTTGTGCGGATAGCTCTGAATAACCTACTACCATTACTTCATGCCGTTCCGACCGTCCAACCATTCTTTCATAAAGGTACGTTACTTCTTTTCCTAAGTTACGACGTGCCCAGTCGCGAACCTTAACTCTTTCTTCTGCTGTCATAATCCTAAACTTTTAGCGTATATTTCATCCGATAATTCTTGAATGGTCCATCTTTCCGGGAACAGCTTGACCAGGGCTTCTGCGGTCTCAACAAGATCGGGACGCAGACAGTCGGTTCCGAGGAGATTGGCTACAGTGTGCAGCTTGTCATTCTGGTATATCTCCGATCGGAAGGTCTCGAACAGTTCGTCCTTCCCCTGCGTCAGACAAGCGTCTTCCAGGTTTCCCAGCTCTCTGCGGGCGTACTCCCTGCGGAGAACCTTGTCGGGTATCTCAGATAGCAGGAACTGCTGGATATTCTCCGGCAATGCCTTTATTGCCTCTCCGATGGCATATCCTCCTGCCGGGGTGTCGTTTGCCATCTTGGTGACCACATCGACAAACAGTTTGATGCGGTCGAGTTTTAATCTCTTGTTGAAATCTACTTCCATAATTTCTGCCAATATAATAACTACTCATTGTAAGGCAAAAGGTTTTTCAAGGAATTCTCCATCTCTTCGGAATAGCCCTTGATCGCCACCTCTTTAAGCGAATATCTGACGATGATCAGAAACATATTAAAGTCACCCTTCGTGTGCTCATATGGAACGCACATACTCGATACTACGTTAAAAACGCTTGAGAATTCTACGAATATCCCGATCCCCCGGAAGTATATGGTCATCCTCCTGGAATCCATTCTTTTCGTCAGCGCGAAGTCACCCGCCTTTACGAATCCCATATCGAGCAATTTCTTTGTAAATTCTATTCTTATCTCTTCTTTTTCCATTGTCATCTAGATCTTTTAATTATGTCATCTATAATGTCTGTTACAAGATAGTAGCTTTCCGGGCTGTCCACTATATAAACAGGGAATCCGATCTCATCGAGTTTCCTGTGCACCCATCTCTGAATAGGTGTGGGCTTCTTCCCGGTGCTCTTGAACTCTACGAACAGGACCTTTCCGATCGGTATGAGGAACATCCTGTCCGGTAATCCCTTGAAGAATTGGGACAGCAGCTTCACCGCCATCCCGCCTCTTTCCTCAACGTACTGTGATAGTTCTCTTTCGAAAACCTTCTCACTTGTCTCGTTCTTCCTCATCTCTCTTCTGGTAATCGGATGGGTCAAACTTCGGAAGATGGATGGTGTGCATCCCGCAGAACTTATTGTTAAATCTGTTTACGAAATTCTCCGCAGCCTTGTAAGCCTTGCGAATGCGCCTTGCCTCTTCCTTCGTCTCACATATTCCTCCGAGGATCGTGTGGTACAAGTTGTCTCCTCCCAGCTCCTGTACGTGATAGCGACCGTCCGTCTCTGCGCTAATCCTTGTTTTCTGTTTCATCTTCTTCCTCCTCCGTATAATCTAGTAATACCCTGTTGCACTTGAACAGCAACTTTACATGTTCCCGAAACTGCTCTACATTCATGATTTCAAGGGCTATCGGACCCTTGTTGATGGATTCCTTAGAATCGCCCTTAATCAATGTTACTCTATTAATTATCAGCATACGAATAGTATATAAGCGGTTATTAATATGCAGATCAGAACGAATCCGATCGCGTTAAGTATTGTCTTTATTACCTTTTTCATGATCTTATTTTTACAAATTGTTTACAAGCAGTCTGTATGCGGTTTCCTTAGCTGCCAGATGTTTCTCTTTGTTTTCTTCGTCATCGCACCAATCCCATATCTCGGAGTCATTACAAAGCACTGATGTGCCCATACCCGTTAATATATACAGCCCGTAGCCTATTTTCTCGATGGTTATTGTTTCATTGTTGGTCTCAAATGTTTTCATAATTTTATACTTTAATTGTTACTACTTGTTTAACTTTGATGATGCAAATATACAGCAAGTTTCCGGTTTTGCCAAATTTTGAACAAATTATTAACGTTTGTTAGTGTACAGAAGCCAGTATTAACGTCCATTAATAAAAAACCTCCCGTATCGGGCTTCACAGCGGGATACGGGAGGAAAAATATAAGTGCATTTGACAAACATAAAAGAAGTGGGGGGTTGGCTTCTCTCAGCCTAAAATCTTCTTATCAGTAGTACAAGATACAACCATAAACTCTCAATATTCAGTGATACAAAGATACGCATTAATCCTCGGTATCCGAAATAATACGCGTGTAAATTGACTGCCTGCCGTATATATTAACGTTTCTCTGCCCGTTCCGGACGAATCCCAGCCTCTTGAGAGACCCCGCAAGCTCTCTAGCCTTGGCTACCGTAAAGTCTTTCCGGGGCATCCCGAGACCGTCGCACCATATTTCGAAAGTGCAGAAATCTGTCCTGGTCTCCGTGCCTTCCTCGAACACGCCTATCCCGTCAACGAAGTCTCTCCGGTCAGCGTATACCCAGTCGTCCCAGTTCTTCGGGAATTTCATGTTGACGAACTTCTCGATCAGACCGTGCATCGAAGACACCTCCGTGTATTCTTCGCGAATACCGTTAGCTATGTTTTCTGCTGTCTTCGACAGTATCAGACTCTCACCTGCATCGTACAGCTCCTTGGCTTCTGCCCATAGCTGGTCGATGGTGCTTTCAAAGGATTTTTCGAACAGGTAGTGGCTGTTGGCATTCCACTTCACCGCGACCGGGAAGAAACGCCTGTTACCTGTCTGGTCCTTGAGAAACTCATCCTCGTTGGTTGATCCGAAGAATACGCATTGCCGTCTATGTGTCTTGATACGCTTGGCGTAGGCAGCACGGTATGTATCCTCCCGTTTGGACAGGAAGTTCTTCATCACCTCGATGTCTGACTTCTTGATGGCTGACAACTCGGCTAGCTCCACCAGCCAGGCATTCTGGATCGACTCGTAAGCCTTCGTGCCTTCCAACGATGTCATGGAGTCGTTGAACCACCCCTTCGACAGTCGCTGGACCAGCGTTGACTTACCCGCACCTTGATGTGATACCATTATCAGAGCGGTGTCGAACTTAGTTCCTGGTTCGTATATGCGGGCAACCGCAGCTACCAGCATCTTGCGGAACGCCTCTCTTACGTAGATTGAATCCTCAGCACCCATGTAGGTCTGAAGGAACGTGTCGATACGCGGCTTTCCGTCCCACACAAGCGAATCGAGAAAAGTCTTGATGGGGTGGAAGCCGTTTTTGTTGGCTACATATTCGATGGCATCGCACATCTTCCCGGTGGAGTAGATCCCGTGGGCTGTCTCGATCCGGTTGCGGATGATTGACTCTGCGGTGTCATCGAAGATGTCCCCCTTGTCCTTGCTGCTGTCGAAAAACGGCTTACGGGTATACACTATGGTTCCTCGGAATTGGTCATACGCGAGCAGATTGTTCAGCAGGGGATCGGTGCGGAAGGCGTTGACGAAGTTGCGGATGGTCACCTCCTTGCGTCCCTTACTGTCAAGGTCCCAATCCAGCACTTCCTCGGTCTCTTCTACTGCTTCATCGGATACATCATCGAAGTCATCCATGCAGTCATTAGCAGCGACTAACTCGCGGAGGCATGACTCATCCTCCTGTACAAGTCTAGCCATCGCATGTTCGCTCTCCTCCTTCCCCAGATGCCCGAACAGATGGATGCGCACAAGGTCGTAAGCATTGTATACATGACCGTCTCCGATCGGGTCGGTGGAATGGTGGGAGTAGGCGAACTTGTCATCGTACACGATCATTCCGGCTGCGGATGATCCTCTCTTATAGGTGTAGCGATCATGATCGCAGAGCTCATAAACGTCAGACAGATACTTTTCGATAGCTTCCTGTACGGTGTATACCCGGCAGAATGCACCGATGATCCCCGGTTTGTCGGTCGGTTCCCCAGCCTCTGAGACAGTGCTGCGGATCGTGCGCTCCTCGTTATCGGTGAATGCCCATAGGCGGACATCTTTCCACGCATCCTCTCCTCCGTACATACCGAGTAGTTCGTCTACGTTCAGCGCCTCGCCTTCCTGTCTTTCAAAGTAAAACTCCTGGTCCTTGGATACCGATCCCCAGTACATCAGACGTTCGGCTTGGAATGTCGTCGGGTCGAACAGTTCGATGCCCATGATCTCCGCTACCTTCCGGCTGGCTGCTTCATATTCTTCCCGGTTATCGATCTCACGGTCCATCGGGATGATAAGACGAAACCTCCGCTTGCCCGGGCGGTCTGATCTCGTGCCGTATATAACAGCAGCGCATGAGAATTGCATGGAAAAGTCGAAGAAAAAGTCATCCTCTCCGTAGTCAACGTCTAATGTGATAAGTGATCTGCCTGTTACTGAGTTTTTGGTACGTCTTCCTCCGGCAAGCGTTCCGCCTACGAAGCCTCCGACATCCTTGCGGATCGCCTTCTCTGACTTCGCCAGCCTGTCGAACTCCTTCATAGTCTCGCTTCCGACCATCTTGGGCTTTGATAGCTCTTCGACTAGGGCTTCCCAAGTGTATGTTTTTCTCTTCCAATTGGTACTCTTGGAGGACCCTGCAACTGACATAAGATATTTCTCCAGCATATTCTAGTCTTTTTTGTAAAAGTAACTGTTAAAGCCTTCTGCTCTTAGGGGGATGTCGAACGGCTTTGCCCAATCCGGTAATATAGCCATGGCTATGCAGACATCATCCAGCGTTATATCTGAGTCCTCCAGGCATTCGGTGATCAGTTCGTCATGGATGTGACCTACGATTCCCACTTCTCCATCATCGCTGATGCTCAAGACGTTTCTCATTGCGCTTGCCAGCAGGTCACGGGATACAGCCTGTACCAGGTTTTCGGTCAGCTTTCCTCCATATGTATCCAGTTCCACCCACTTCCCGGACGTTTGGTCAAGACCCATATAATGGATTGATTCGATCTCCTTGCTGTCACCGTTGTCGTAGCGGATCGTTTTCTTCTTGATCGAAGCATACGGATAGTGCAGGGATCGTCCCGATGGCAAGCGCAATGCGAGCGTCCTGTATTGAGGTATCCAATAGAAATGACAGATAATTTTACCATCAATATCGACGGGTACATCCCGCTTTGCCAAGATTGCCCTTTTAGCCGAGTCCTCTAAGATGCGCCACAAAGATACAATTTTCGGTGAGGCATCACGCCACTTAAGGATGATGTTTTTGATATTCTCTTCCGGAATAGCTCCGTCGCGGTCCATTGTCTTGATCGCTCCGACCCAACCTCCGTATCCTAGAGCTAGCTCTGTGACCTTTCCCTGCTGACGGTAAGGGGTCCCTTTCCCACATTCCGACTCCTTCATATTGAAGGTACGGGCAGCAGATGTTACGTAGATGTCACCGCCTCTCCGGAATGTTTCGATTCGCCACGTTTCGTTCGCAAGCACCGCGATCACACGGGCTTCGATGGCGGAGAAGTCGGCTACCCGGAAGATATAGCTGTCACGGGCGATGAATGCCGTACGGATCAGTTGTGACAGGATGGACGGGACGTTATCGTAGAACATCATCAGTTCGTCAAGGTCCATATTCTTCACGTCCTCTCGAACTCTCTCAAGTTCTTCCAGGTGGTTCTGAGGAAGGTTCTGCTGCTGGACGATGCGTCCAGCCCATCTGCCTGTCCGGTTAGCTCCGTAAAAGCGATACAAGCCCTTAGCCGACCCGTCCTTGCACAGGCAGTTCAGCATGGCTGCATACTTCGCGATAGAAGTCTTGTAGGCGATCTTGCGGGCTGTAAGAACACGGGTAACATCCTTGTCATTGCATTCCTCCATGATCTGATTGATGTTGTTTTTGTTGATCGTTTCGTAGAACTTCCCGCTACGTTCTTCAATGAAGGCGCTGATCTGCTTGCTTGACTTAAGAGACGTGATATCGTACTTAGCCTTGATCTTCTCGTTCAGCCTCTTCAAGTATTCCGTATAGATGGCATCGGCATTCCGGGCTAGCTGGACATCCACCATTGTCCCGCGGTCATTGATGTCCTGGTCGATCCCGTACAGTTCGATCTCCGATTCCGGCATTTCGATGTGTGCCAGCTTTCGGTCGATCTCACGCTCAGACAATACGTCGTATCTGAGGTAGGTCTTGAACTCTTCCCATTTCTGCGGATATCTTTCCGGATAGATGCGTGATCCGTCCTTCTGCGGACAGGAGAATATCTTTATCAATGCGCTGCCTGTGTCCAGCTTTCCGTCTACCAGATGCATGGCTGCTGATACCTTTCCTAGTGATTCGGGGAATCCGCAGTACAGGGCTTTCGTGGCGGAGCAGCGGAACTTGGTAGCGGGGATGTCATATCCGTAGGCACGAAGGCACAATCGTTCGAAGGCGGCATTGTGGGCATGGATCAGAACGTCCGGCTGCTGGATAAGGGAAAAGAACGGCTGCGGGTCGTCTAGGTTGACCAGGTCTATTATCTTCGGTTCCCCGTCTTCTACGGCATATCCGATCAGCAGGATTTCGAAATCGGGATGCTCCGTGTACCTGTACGCTCCGGCTGTCTTGATTGGTTCGGGGGAATAGGTTTCGAAGTCTATGTAAACATTTCTCATATGTTGTCCTCTCTTTTTAAAATAATAGCGGATGTCTTCTACCCCATCCGCTATTCACATTTGCACCCAATTACTTAGTTAAATAATAAAATTTGGTTAATAATAAATGAATAAAAATTTAAGTTATAAATTAAAAGTTTTTCTGTTTTTAGAGACCCAAATCATTGGGGTCATCGAAGATCGGATCATTGTCCGTATCATCGTCTTCTTCATCGAAGTCGTTGATAGCCGATCCTCCGCCTCCGAAGGCTTCGTCGTCTCTGACTTTCTGAACACCATTCAATCCGAATGTGATACCCTTGTTGGCTATCTGATCGAATGAGTAGGCATCTATCGAAACAACTCCCCAGCATCCGGAGTAAAAGTCCTCTTTCTGCGTGATCGGCTGCTTGTGCCTGTCGATGATAACCGGACGACCCTGAGATTCATTACGGGATGCACGGATGTAGTACATTCCTTCGAATCCGTCATATTCGATATTGTCGTCACCGTCTTTGATAGGATTCCATTTTGACGGGTCTCCCGGTAACTTGCCGTTGCATTTCGGATGTTCCGCAAGGTATTCCTTCTGCAGCTCCTTGATAGCTGCGGAAACCTTCTTGAGATTTTCCTTGTCAGTCTTCGGGATTAAGATAGTTACTTCGTACTTTGATTTGCCTTGATTGAAGCGGTCTTCTGCTTCAAATACTCTCACAAATGAGAATCTTACATTTTTTAGGATTAATTTCTTTCCCATGATTCTTGCTTTTTAAGTTGTTAATACCACTTGTTTAACTTTGATGACGCGAATATACGGCAGTCTTCTGAATTTGCCAGATTTTGAACAAATTATTAACGTTTATTAGCTTTCCACATCGAAGTCAGATAGTGAGCTATACTCGGTTCCGGGGTGATTTTCCGGTACGAGTTTAGGCGCACCGGGCTGACTTTTAACGTACTTGCCGAAACGGGCGGCAAAAATCTTCTTGCCTAACAGTTTCTCAAGATCGGTTATCCCCTTCAGACTGATGTTCATAATCTCGTCTTCAAGGAATTCGTCAAGCAGTTCGTTACGGACCTTATCGGGGTCAGTGATCTTCCGGGAGGACCGTCCTTCCACCAGCTTGTATCCAGCCCATTTCTTGCCGTTCATAGCCTCCCGGTAGACGAATTGGTCGAACGAGTTGATCCAGCTACGGTAACTGTCTATCTTGCCGATCATCTCGACGATTTCCTCCTCGGTCATGAGCAACGGTTCGCATTCCTCATCAAAGTCGTCCTTGATTGCTTCGAAATGCGCCCGGCATCGCGGTCTGACAGGGCAGAACTGACACCACCCACCTATCTTCTGCTCGCCTCTGCCTTCCCATGCTGCTTCTGCCTTCGGTTTCAAGACTTTCTCTCCCCAAACGCGCAAGTCATTGGCGGACATCTCGAAAGTGTCGTAATGGTCGAGTCTCGGCTGCACAATGGACATCTTGACTGTCTCTATCTTGTCCCAAGTCTGCAGCTCTCCTAGGGCATACATCATGATCTGCGGATTGCGCTGCGCAGACACCTTGATACCGGCACCGTACTTCAAGTCGATTATGTGAAGTGTCTTCGTTCCTACAAGAGCTGCATCGCAGCTTCCGAATGACTCCTTGACGTACTTATCCAGGTTTACGTGAGTCTCCCAATATGGAACCACCTTCCCGTCAGTCTTATTGATCTCATGAAACTCGTTTATGACGAACTCCAGGTACCTGTTCACGTTTTTCACCATCTCCTCGCTGAAGTACTTGGAATAGGATATGGTTTCCGGCAGTATCATATTATCGTCAAACAGGGGGTCGTACAGACCGTGGTCCCAAAGCTCAAGCAGATGCTGCGCCAGCTCGTGGGCTAATTCCCCTTCTTTCGCGAATTCTGATGACTTGTTTTCTGCCGACTCGGCTAACCGGGCAGATGGCGTGCAGTTCATCCAGCGTTCCGAGGAGGATGGGGACAGCAGCGCGTGTCCCCTTTCTGAATGATTTATTTCAGCCATGTTAGATGGCTTTTACGGCTTCGTAGAACTTGGCGTAATCTGCTTCTCTCAGAGTAGCGAATGTTGAACATCCGCAAGACTTGAATACCCTTAGAACAGCTTCACGGTCCTTCTTGATCTTGATGCGGGCTTCGTCCCGGCACATGTCGATTGTGACAACCTTTTCTTCCGGTTCCTCAGCGATTTCCTTGTCGAACGGCATTTCCTCATCTACTTCTGCCTTGGTTTCTCCTATTGTCTGTTCATATGGTTCTTGGGCAGGAGCTTCCAGGTTTCCCTTAGCTGCGCTCATCAAGAGGCGACGCAACTTAGCGTTCGTGTTCTTTCCAGGATAATCGGACGGGTCTACGTTGTATGTTACGACGAGGAGTTTAACCAGTTTTTCTGTAGGCATGGCAGCGAGTTCTTTCTCGGACATCTCAGCAACGGCTTTCTTGGCTTCCTGGTTTCCGTCGAACACTTCCTCTACTGCTGACTTGTCATCAATGATAGCTTCGACATTGTTTGCCTCGCTGGACGAGTCGATTACGGTTTCCTCGGATTTCACACCGGGGATGTCTTTGGTCAATTCCTCGAACTTCTTCTTGTCTTCCGAGATATTCGGTTTCAGAGCTGGCGCGGGAGCAGCGGCAGGTTGTCCCCCTTCTTCACGTGATTTGCGGATCGCCAAATTAGCTGCGAATTCAGCTATGGTCTGCAACTCATAAACTTTCGTTTCTCTGTCAATACTGATTTCTACTTTCATGATTACTGTTTTTTAAATGTTAAATATTTTTCTGTAATTTCCGCTTTGCTGAGTCTCAACGCACCGTTCATGTTACGGTAGTGATTGAGATAGCCCTGTTTTACTCTGTACCGTACAGCGTTCTCGGTAAGGTCCAAGATACGGGCAGCTTCGCTGACCGTGATCAGTTCTAACTTCTTTTCTTGATTCTCCATAAATTCAATTAACTTTTTTGGTTTTCGATAATTCCTTAGTTGTGATTTGCTTTCAAATTAGTATCTTTGAGCCATTG
>ENA-OPWW01000242-OPWW01000242.1-human-gut-metagenome-genome-assembly--contig:-NODE-242-length-32899-cov-1.954482_pt1 | contig 32899 bp, 35 predicted proteins | sample MGYA00241513_ERZ502018 | MGnify/ENA primary metagenome ERZ502018 (study PRJEB25962, sample SAMEA2042987) | human gut metagenome | biome: human gut; feature: human-associated habitat; material: faeces...
TGTTCAATTATTATATCTCACGATATTTTTTTTGTAAACCCCGCTAAAAAAGGGTTGTAACCACAATATATTGTGGTTCTTTTAAAAACACCTATATACTGTGTTACTTGATTTTTAAAAACCACAATATATAGTGTCTTTTAAAACAAGGCATCTATATATTGTGGTATAAAATAAAAAAATTTTTTTTAATTCTCTAAACTACTCTATCAATATCCCCTCTCCATAAGAAAGCTCTACTACCTCATATATACTAATAGCTATCGATTATCGTCCCTCTTTTCTCTCAATACATACTCCAGAGGAATTTTGATATCGTTTTCAATAAATTTAAAAAACCATGAAAACGACTTTTTAGCCCTAGAAAATTTATTTTCAAAATCCTCAATATCAATCTTCTCTAATTCAACCGAAGAAAAATAATCATCAAGGTTCACCATGTCGCGGTGGGAGAGTGGTTCATAAAACTTTCTATATCCCGACATAAGAACATCTATTTTAAAATAAACATTTGATACACTGCCATCAGGAATTTCTTTTACCTTCCTATCTAAACTAGGTAGCAAATGAAATCTAAACGCATCAGTAGACTCAATATCATATTTGAAATTAATCCTATATTCATTACACAATTCCAGAAATGGCCTACTATATTTCAATCTTGAATCTAGTTCTAAAGCACGAAGAATAATGGAACGTTCATCACCAAATCTTAGTTTTTGTTCACTCAACTCTTCACCAAGAATATCTAGAGTTTTTAACCACTCCGCATCAGAGTTATTAAATTTATTCCAATCTTCAATAGAAAAAAAGATATCCTCTAAATATTCCTGAGTACTACCATATAGAAAATCATTAACTGACATTTCGGTATCATTACTCAATGAAATAATTTTTCTTATTACTGATTCCCCAGGAAGAATCCTACCCTTTTCATAATTATTTACAGTTCCTTTTGCAACACCCAACTTATTTGCAAAATCTTCCATAGTTAAGCCAAGCGACAACCTAATCTCTTTTATTTCATTAGCAACTCTAACTCTATTAATTTCATATTTCATAGTAACCCTCATAATTTCAAAAATAGTATTCTATATATCTTTTTATTTGACGATACATAGAATGCGTGGTAATATATATTTAAATAAATTCATTGTGCACATTGTTTTTATTTTTTTAACCATTTGTATTTTATGTATCTTTATTTTTTAGAATACAAAAGATCGTGTATGCAGAAGAAATTTTATTTCTTCTATATTCTACATCAATACAGTAAAAGGAGCAAATATGCAATTAAAACAACAACTACTAAAACAAATCACACCACTACTTGGTAATAACTTCGTTTGTGTCTCTTGTGAAAAAAGTAAGAAGTATGGCACTAATGAATACGATGGTTATAAGATTTTAGTAAGCATCCAAGATCCTAACTCACCAATTTATTTTGATTTAATTCAAGTAAAAGTCAAAAACCTTACACCTTCTATCTCTGGTGAAAGTATTGAAAATATCCAAAATCGTAAGTTAAACTTCAGCAACCTTACAATGGGAATTTATAATTCTGACTTTACTTTCTATGCTGATGATTTTTCAATCGATAAAATGAAAGGAAAAGTAAATGAATAAATCCGTTACTGTCAAACTAACTACTATTGATTCCGACTGCAAGGGGATGTTAACTTTATTCTCACTAGCTTGTTTTGTCATTGGATTAGCATTGAACTATTCATTAACAAATTACCTGTCACTAAAATTACCTTGGTATTTTATGCCTACATTAATAGTACTTTCTATCGTACTTATACTTATGGATATTTTCGTAATGGATTTAGTTCTAATTACAGAGAAGCAAAAAATAGCTCACACTCTAAATGAACTACTTTTACAAAATACTTACTATAAATTAGACCCCACCGATGAAGAACAGAAAAAAGTTTTAGTCTCAGCCTACTTCACTTTTACTATTCATGAAAATTCCGTAGAAATATCTTTTTATCCAGATGGACTACCCATCTCAAACAATATGGACGATTTAGCTAGAATCTTAGAAACAAAACTTAACCTACCTTGTGAAGAGATTGATAATAGTTCACCATCCCATACAACATATGTCATGAGAAAAAACAATGAAGAAAATAGAATTAATGTCTCAGAAAAATGGTGAGCCATTCATCCAACTCGATAAGGAGAAAAGATGGTACTGGCACTTAGACCCTATGGCACAAGTATCTGGCCCACGTAGTAGTGGTAAAACATTTTTCCTTTACTATCTCATGTTATCAGTTGCCGAGATCGGAGCTGATATATACATTCTAGATCCAAAGCGTAGTGATCTTTCCTCCCTACAATTTTGTTATCCAGAAAAAGATAGAGAGTCTCATATTGCAACCACGCCTACAAAAATATGTAAGGTTTTACGTGAATTAAATACGCTAATGAATGAACGCTACGAAAAATACTTTCAAGTAGAATCTAGTAAAATTGGAGTAGATGCTCATGAACTTAAGCTACGCCCCATTTTTATCTTCTTTGACGAAGTCTTAGCTCTCATAGAGGAAGATAAAAAGTTAGGGAAGGAGGCTGAACAGTACTTAAAGACAATTATTCTAAAAGGTAGACAGAGTGGTATTTATGTAGTTATTAGTTCGCAAAGACTTTCCGCTGATACTCTAAATACTGTTATTCGTGAAAACTGTGGGCTACGTGTTATCTTTGGTAAAGTACAAGAGGAATCCTATAAAATGGCTTTAGGGGAGTCATTTAAAAAACTACCTAGAGCTGAAAAAGGGGTAGGAAAAGGATATATCTATCTTGATGGTCAAGGATGGCAAACTCCAAAAGCCTTTATAGCCCCATACATGGACACATCTAAAATGAATATTAGGGCTATTTTTAAAGACTTATTGAACAACTCTAGTACACTTTATTTAGAATAACTAAAGTCATTCGCTACACCCCTAAGATAAGTCCTTGATAAGTAGAGAAAAAAATTCGGCCTTTAGGTCGAATAACAGAGTGGTTTTAGGCGGAGCCGTTTCTCGACTTAGCAAGGGCTCACAATGGAGCGTTAGCGACATTGCCTTTATTTATTATATAGGCAAACGTTACGAGAAAATGGACAATGAAGTACAATAAAAGAATTGTCCAAACATTATCATATTTGGAGATATGGGAATATGATAAGCCTATCAAATTTGGTTTTACGAAAAAAGCCAAGCCTTTACATAAAAAGAATGAATCCGATGAACTTTCCAGATACAAACGTTTAGCAAAGACAAGGCAAAATGCAAAGCATGAACTCATGAGACTAATAGATACAAATTATTGTGATAAAACGACCAAATTTTTAACAATCACAACAAAAGATAACATTCAAGATCGTCAAGAGTTCAATATACTTTTTGATAAATTCATGAAACGTCTTAATTATAACGTATTTAAATCTAAAAAGAAACTTTTAAAATATGTGGCAGTGTTAGAAAAACAAAAGCGAGGGGCATACCATGCACATATATTACTATTCAATCTTCCCTACATTTCTTATGAAAAGCTTCAAAAAATTTGGAAGCTTGGCAGTGTTTGGATAAACAAAGTTGATATTGATTCCAAGGACAACCGAGGAAGATATATCACTAAATATATGGAAAAAGGAATAGCTCAAGAATTGCTTGAAAACAAAGGAAAAAAATCTTACTATTCCTCAAATAATCTTGACCGACCTACTCAACTTCGAATATTAGATGATGACAGTATAGATGATTTAGTAGCTGATAAATTTATCGCTTATCAAAGTGAATACATCTCTAAAGTGAAAGTAGACGGACAATGGGTAGAAAACAAGGTCAAATATCGGAAAATCAAAATTTGAAAGGAATTACCATGCAAGTCATACTACCAGAGGAACAAGTTCAAGAAATTCAACTTCTTGTTTCAGACGTTATCAAAAAAGAAATCCAACATTTTAAAGAAGATATAGGGCTAGAGACACCCTACCTTAACAAAGCACAAACATGTCAATATCTTGGAATTTCAAATAATACCTTAGATCTATGGGTCAAACAAGGCCTACCAGTAATCAAAATTGGTAAAACTGTACGCTTTGATAAATCTGCAATCAATTCTTGGTTAGCAAGACACTAGAAAAAAATACCATAGTTTCAGTAAAATGAATACTATGGTATTTTTAACTCAATTAATAGGAGAACATCATGACAGTAACGAAAACAAGCAACAATACCTATCAATTAAAGGTTTATGTTCCAATAGATATCCGTCATAAAATGGGTATCAAAGGGAATCACATAGTAAAGAGGTATAAAACCAGACGTGAAGCTAAACAAGCAGAATTAGATGTATTAAATCAAATTCATCAGCTTGAAAATGGTGAACTTAACGAACTACCTAAAGATGGAAATATCCTCTTTTCTGACTTCTTTAAAGAAGTCTGGTGGGAATCCTATAAAGCTGGACAAACTACCACAACCAACAAACCACCTACACTCCCGACCGTGCATAATACTGAGTTAGTATTTCGAAAACATATTTTACCAATGTTAGGGAATTATTCGATAGATTTTCTAAACCAGAATAAACAAGTGGTTTTAAACCTCATGACTGCTAAAGCAGAAGAATATGCTAACTTTAAAGTTATTCGTAGCTATGTAAATTCTATATTCGACTGGGCTGAAGAACTAGAATATATTGAAAACAATCGAATTTCTAAAACAATTAAACGTATCAAAGCTACAAAGAAGATAAAGCTTCAAGAGTCAAAACGAGATGAAGACCTTTATCTATCAAATGAAGAATTACAAGAATGGTTTAACGCTTTTAAAAATGACCTTGATGATAACAAACTTACTTTTAAAGATTATGTCTTATTCTTTACCACATTTATTTTAAGCGACAGAAAATCAGAAACCTATGCATTACAGTGGAAACATATTGATCTCATAAATAATGAAATTAATTTAAGCCAAGCTCTTGATAAGTACAAAAATATCAAATCAACCAAGGGAAATAAAAAGACTATTTTTAACATACCTCCTCTATTAACTTCCTTATTAGCAGAATGGAAAGCAATCCAAAAAGAAGAGTTATCACAATTCAACATTAATCAAACAGAAGAACAACTTGTATTCACCTACATTGATACAAGAGGTAATCTTAATAGCCCCTTACATGCTGATTATCTAAATAATAAAATGAAATCCGTAAAACGTAGGCACCCAACGTTAGCCCATGCTACACCACATAAGTTAAGACACACTGGTGCTACTTTAGCTAAACAAGCTGGAATGTCTCTTGAAGCTATCTCAGAGGCTCTAACTCATAGCGATACATTAACAACCAAGACTTATGTAAATACTTCTAACGTTGTTTCAATGACTGCTGGAGAAGTTGCTCTACAAAATCTCAAAAATAAATAGGGCAGATTTAGGGCAAATTTTAGGGCAGATTCTTCAAAAAAACACAAAAAAAAGCACCCATAGGGCAAACCTGTGAGTGCTTTGAAACGTTGATATAATCGTATTGATTAACGTTTTGAGAATTGTGAAGCTTTACGAGCTTTCTTAAGACCTGGTTTCTTACGTTCAACCATACGTGCATCACGAGTAAGAAGTCCAGCGCGTTTCAATGAATCGCGGAAGTCTGGATCTACTTGAAGAAGTGCACGAGCGATACCGTGACGGATCGCACCTGATTGACCAGCGTATCCACCACCTACAACGTTAACGTGTACGTCGTATGAACCTTCAGTTGAAGTAACTGCAAAAGGTTGGTTGATAACGAGACGAAGGTCTGCGTGTGGGATGTATTCTTCTACATCTTTTTTGTTAACAGTGATTTTACCAGTACCTGGAACCAAACGTACGCGTGCAACGGCGTTTTTACGGCGTCCTGTACCTGTATATTGTGCTTGTGCCATTATATTAGTGCTCCTTTCCTCTTAGAATTAGATAAGTCCTGAGATATCAAGTACTTCTGGTTGTTGTGCAGCGTGAGTGTGCTCACCGCCAACGAAGACTTTCAATTTCATACCTTGTGCGCGTCCAAGAGTGTTGTGTGGAAGCATACCTTTAACTGATTTTTCGATCAAACGAACAGCATTTTTAGAACGAAGTTCACCTGCTGAGATTTGTTTCAATCCACCTGGGTACATTGAGTGAGTGTAGTAGATCTTATCAGTTGCTTTTTTACCAGTCAATTTAACTTTTTCAGCATTGATAACAATTACGAAGTCACCTGTATCAGTGTGTGGTGTGAAAGTTGGTTTGTTTTTTCCGCGAAGTACGCTAGCAACTACTGCAGAAAGACGTCCAAGTGGCACATCAGTTGCGTCAACGACATACCATTTACGTTCAACTTGGCCTGGTTTAGCCATAAATGTTGTTTTGTTCATGATTTCTCCTATATATAGTTCGATTTTTGTTTACGAGTGATGGGTGTTCCTTCCCATCGAAAAGTATTTGGAAGGTTCCGGGGCCTTTCAAATGGGGTAAACAATACCGTTTAACATAATATCAAAAAAACACGTCCAAGGCAAGTCATTTGGAGGTGTTTTTCTTTTATTTTTTGTATTTTTTTAGTCTCTCATTTTATAAGGTGTAAGACTAGAAATCATGCCTAAATAACCTCTAAGTGAGTACAAACTAATCCTCAGATTCCCAAAAAAGCTGGTCTAAAGTTTTGTCCAGAGTTTTGCAGATAGCAATACACAGATTTATAGTAGGGTTATAATCACCTTTTTCAATAGCTGAGATGGTCTGCCGAGAAACTCCTATAGCATCTGCCAAGCCTTGTTGAGTGAGATCCTTTGCTACACGAGCTGACTTCATTTTTAAATTTTTCATTCAAAAATCCTATTCTTCGTCTTCTAGTTCTTCCAGACGGTTCTTCTTGATTCTTTTAATGATAACCCAGCAGTCACAAATAAGAGTCAAACCCAATGTCAAAAATGCTACACTACTCATAAGATTCTTCCCTATCTTAAACGACTGAAATAGACTTAAAAGGCCCATTAGCGATATAAAAATTCCCAAAAGACACATTACCCAGGATAATATGAGCATCTTCTTCTCAAGTTTTTTGTCTAGCAACCATGGATGCCCATTACGTGATACGCTGTGAACTAATACTAGGCACATAGAACCAAAGAAAGTGATGATTAATAGTGACTGCACTAATTCGATGGAGTGGGTCTTACTAGCAACCATAATCGTTACAAATATACCAAGCATGGCTATCCAATAACCTCTAGCAGAAGATTCTCCGCTGATCAACTGAGCACGCTCATCCATCGTGCTAGCTACTTTTTTCTGTGACTTTTTCATTTTGTTTCCTCCATTTTCTAGATTAATTATAGTATTATTTTACACTATGTCAAATATATCATTCATTTTGTATAGATTATCTTTTTATATTCTATTAATCTATCATTTCAGAAAACAAAAAAATCAGATAGGAAAGCCTATCTGACACTTTTTCTATCTAGCTTCTTTACCAATCGTAAAGACGGCTAAGGTATCTGGTCCGACGTGGGTAGAAATGACTGGTCCAAGTGGCATAATAAGCACTTGCTCAATGCCGTCAACTGCTAACAATTGTTCTTTTAGATTCTCCGCCGCTTCAATATCATTGGCATAAGCGACAATTGCTGTGCTATGTCCAATATCCTGGGTAGCTTGTAGGACCATTTCTTTAATGGCTTTTTTACGTCCACGGATTTTGGCCAGAGGAACCAACTTGCCTGAAGCGTCCAACCAAAGAAGGGGTTTGATATTAATCAAACTACCAATAATAGCTGAGCTTTTAGAAAGGCGACCCCCACGCATGAGATGGTAGAGATCATCAACTAAGAAATAGGTCCGTAAACGTGGCAGAATGTCCTCAATCATGGCTTTTGTTTCAGATAAGCTCTTACCTTGGTCACGAGCTTCTGCCGCCAAAATAGAAAGATAACCTTCCCCACCTGCTGCCGCCAGGGTATCTACAATCTCAATGATAGCTTCTGGGTATTCATCCAAAATCATGTCACGCGCCATAACAGCACTTTGATAAGTACCTGAAAGCACTGATGAGAAGGCAATATAGAGAAGAGCATCACCATTTTTAGCATGACGACGAAAAACCTCTTCAAATTGACCAACATTCACCTGGCTTGTGGTTGGCTGACTGCCTTCTTGCATACGTTCTAAGAGACGGTCACTCGTTAAACGGTTAGGGCCAACGGTCTCATAGGCAATATCATCAAGCGTGATGGTCAAACCAACGAGCTCTACCTTATTCTCCTGAGCCCATTTTTCATCTAGATCTGCTGTGGAATCTGTCAAAATATTAAATGTCATATATCCCTCTATTCTATTTCATTTAAAAGGTCCTGTAATCTCCCTAATTGTGCATCGTCCCAAGGACGTAGTTTTGGTGTCTTTAAGTCAATATGTGCCGACATCTTGTCTAGGTCAGACTTAACGGTATTGACACGCTCTTCCAACTCACGCGCCGAAACACGTAAAGCCCCTTGCGAAAAGATAGCCCACTGTTCATTTAAGTCACTAGTTGCTACTTCAACTAGATTTTGAACAGTATTCATCTCAGCCGCTGCGCGCTCAATATAGCTATCTGCTGTCTCATCTTCCTCAGTAAAAATAACACTGATACGATACTGATCATAACGCTGACGGCTCCCTGGAACAAACTGAGCATCAAATACACAGATAATATCAATATGTTCAAAGTTAGCATAATGATTAAGCTTACGAAGCAATGTTTCACGAGCTTGATCAAGCTGATTGGTCTTAAAAAGTTGACGGGTTTCTTGCCAAAAGGCAATCATATTATAACCATCAACTAGAAGTATTCTTTTTTTCATAGTTACAATCGGTTTCGATAAACTTCATACATGAGAACTGCAGCTGCCACACTGGCATTAAGGCTCTGCACATGACCTCTCATAGGAATAGTAATCATCTCATCCACTTGCTTCTTGATGTTAGCAGAGATTCCCTTGCCTTCATTACCAATGATAAGGGCAACCTTCCCAGCTGTGTTCCATTTATGAGATGGTGTGCCATCCATATCTGTCCCAAATACCCAGAAGCCTGCTTCTTTAAGTTTATCAAGAGTTTGGCTAAGATTGGTCACTCGAGCAATGGGAATATGTTCCACTGCCCCTGTTGATGTCTTGGCAACGACAGGTGTTACCCCCACAGCACGATGCTTAGGAATAATAACTCCTGTCACCTGAGTAGCATCAGCTGTACGTAGGATAGAACCAAAGTTATGAGGATCGTTGAGTCCATCTAAAATGAGGACTAGAGGATTCTCCTCTTGTTCAGCCTTATCCATAATAACTGAGAGTTCAGAATAAGCGAACTCTGACACACGAAGAACAAAACCTTGATGCACAGCTCCTCCTGTCATATCAGACAAGGTTTTCTTAGGTGTCCAAGAGATGGAAACCTTCTTTTCAGCTGCCAAAGCCTTAATAGCATCAACATTTTTCCCTCGAAGATCATCTTGAATATAGAGTTTATTACCAGTATTTGCTTCCAGACTCTCTGTTACGGCATGCACACCATAAACAATGTCTAGACTTGATTCTTTAGTTGTTTTCATAAGCTAATTCTATCATAAAAAAAGCCCTCTTACGAGGGCAAAGCATGTTAAATAAATGTAATTGCTGCTAGGTAAAGCACTAGAAGAACGAGAACAACAGTTGCAGCAGCCAAAGCTTGCTTACCAATTGTATCTGGATCTGAGATTGATTCTGCAATCTTTCTCGCAGCTTGAGTAATGGTTTTACCTGCTGCTTGGAAGATATCAATTGAACCTGTGCTTGTTGAACTATTTCCAGAAATCGCTGAAGACCAACCACTCAAAACCTCAGCAATTTGTTCTGCCAATTGCTGTGTTAGCGCTCTAGTTGTCTCAGCCAACTCATTAACAGCCGTAGCTTGTATATGATTGGCTGTTTCAGTGTAGCTATTTGCACTGGTATTATAAGTAACCGGTACAGTCGTTGTTGATGAATACTGATTCCTACGGTAACTATCAGGTGTCACTGGACGCTCACCTTCATTGAAGACGCTAAAAGTCTGTGTCAGGTAATGAATATTGTTATTCGTATCAATCAACTCAAAGGTCATTTTATGAATACCAGTTGTTTGCTCTGCCAAATGGTAGGCACTCAAACCAGCATTGACCTCATCCAGAGTTCCTTCAACAAAGTAACTGTGATGAATTTGTTTGCCATCAAGGACTAGATTAAGGCCCTTAATCTTCTTACCTTCCATCTTGTTAACATCAAAGTTGACGTTAAAGATTTCACCACGTGCTAAATAAAGAATATCTGTATTCCCTGTAACAGCAGGTTGATCTTCAAGAAGCGCTCCAGTACTGTCTCGTTTTGGAACAACGGTATAAACTTCAGAAGTGATTGGAGTTGCTAAGATTTCTGAAGTAAGTCCATCCGTAAAGGTTACCTCTGACGAATAGGTCAAACTCTCACTTTGCAACATAGAAACCACTACAGAAGTTTCAAAGACCTCAGAAGTTGATGATGAATCTTTCCAGCCAACCGTAAGGACAGTTAAGCTATCTTCTGAATTATTATTTAACTGACTCGTTTCTGGAGCCGTAGATGCAAGAGAGCTTGCAGTGCTTGCAGACTCAGAAGCGACTTCAGAAGTTGCAATAGCTTGGCTAGTAGGAGTCGCACTTACAGATGTCGTATGAGAATCCAGTGAAGAATACTCTGATTTTTCTATAACTGCATGTGTATTTCCAGCAAGTTCAGATGTGTATAGTGTGCTTTCACTCTTATACATTGAAGTCACAGCTTGAGACTCTGCAGTCGCTGTAGCCTCATGAGACTTATCATAAGTAAGCACAATATTTGGTTTTGCTTGTTCAGAATCAGATGTTGGGTTTGCATCTCCTCGTTCAGATGCCGCTACTGATCGATCCTCACCAAAAGCCTGGGCACGAGCCTCTTCTGAATGAGGTGTCGTCGTAGAAACACTAGTCTCCACGATATCAACTTGAGAATGTACCTCAAGAAGCCCCTCATCTGTCTCACTTGAAGAGACAACCATCAGTGACGTTGAGGTCACTACTGAACTTACTTGACTCGCTGACTCTGCCTTAGCTCCTACTGAAGAAAAATCAGCCTGAGGAGCAACTGGAGCCGGTGCCTCACTATTAACATAATCTATTTTAGCTTCATCAGGTTTTACCTGAACTTCATCTGCTTTACCTGTTTGAAGCGTAAAGCTAGATAAAATCAAAGCAGCAAAAGTTGTATAGAAAACTTTTTTCTTAGCTATTTCCATTCACCTCCTCATTTTTTAGATGGCCTCATTTACTAATATTATAGACTTTTTTTTTACTTTCTGTCAAATTAGTTTTATTAAAAAACGCTATTATATCGGGGTTTTACACGTGTCAGACATCCCTTAACTTTCTCATTTTCAAGGTGCTAAATATTAGTTTCATCTTATTTTTTATTGTCAAGACGCTGAATTACTTTGATTATCAAATAATCTAAATTTTGAAACTCTGGCTAACTGTTACAATTTTTATAGCCTTTAAACAAAAAATCCTGCTCTCGGCAGAATTTTTAGATTTCTTTTTCAACTTCGTCAATACACCAAGCAATCAGTTCCTCTAAGCGAGCGATATCCTCTGTCATATGAAGATAGCCCATGACTGCTTCGAAGCCTGTTGACATTTTATAAGTAATAACATCTGTATTTTTAGCCTTGGTATGGCTATTCGCATTACGACCTCGTTTATAGATGTCTAGCTCTTTTTCAGTCAAAAGCTCTTGCTCCAGCATTTTTTCAATGAGACTAGCCTGGGCCTTAGCTGAAACATAGCGTGTAGCTAGACGGTGCAGTTGGTTTGGCTTGGTCTGACCTTGAAAAATCAGGTGACGGCGAATGTACAAGGAATAGACAGCATCTCCCTCAAAAGCGAGAGCAATACCATTAATAAGGTTGACATCAAGATGTTTAGTCACGTGTCCACCTCACGCCCTCCTTGGTATCAAGAAGTTTGATACCTTGAGCAGCTAACTCATCACGAATGCGGTCTGCTGTCGCAAAGTCCTTGTTGGCACGCGCCGCTTGACGCTCTTCAATGAGTTTTTCGATATCTTCATCAAGGACTTCTTCTTCGAAAATAATACCGAAGACTTGGAGCATTTTTTCAAAAGCATCCTTAACGGTTTGATCATAATTGCCTGAATTAATCCATTTAGCCATGTCAAACAGAACAGTCACTCCGTTTGCCGTATTAAAATCATCATCCATAGCTTCTTGGAAGGCGTCAAGATAAGTTTGCAACTCAGCTTGATTCACCTGTTCTGTCAACGGAAGACTGTGGGTATTTTTCAAATACTTAAGATTAACTTCAGCATCATGGATAGCTTTTTCTGTAAAGTTAATTGGTTTACGATACTGTTGTGTTGCTAGGAAGAAGCGAAGCACTTGACCATCAACCGTTTGAAGCATATCATGAACGGTCACGAAGTTACCCAAGGATTTTGACATTTTTTCATTATCCACATTGACAAAACCATTATGCATCCAGTAGTTAGCAAAGGTCTTGCCAGTTTTGGCTTCGGATTGGGCAATTTCATTGGTATGGTGTGGAAACTCAAGGTCTGCCCCTCCACCATGAATATCGATAGTATCTCCAAGGATTTCAGTCGCCATAACAGAACATTCGATGTGCCAACCAGGACGACCAGGTCCCCATGGGCTATCCCAAAAAACTTCTCCCTCTTTAGCAGCTTTCCAAAGGGCAAAATCTAGAGGATTTTCCTTACGTTCTGTTTCAGCATCCGTACGTCCGCTTGCACCAATTTCAAGATCTTCCAAGGTCTTGTTAGCCAATTTAGCATAGTTGTTTGACTTAGCTACTCGGAAGTAAACATCACCTTCAGAGACATAGGCAAATCCTTTGTCAACCAAGGTTGACACGAATGCAATGATTTCATCCATGTAGTTAATAACACGTGGATTTTGTGTCGCTGGTTTGATGCCAAGTTGTCCGGTATCTTCCATAAAGGCCGCGATAAACTTGTCCGACAATTCCTTAGTTGAAATACCAGCTTCATTGGCTGCCTTGATGATCTTATCATCTACATCCGTAAAGTTGGAAATATAGTTGACTGTATAGCCACAATACTCAAAATAACGACGAATAGTATCAAAAGCTACTGCTGAACGGGCATTTCCGATATGAATGTAATTGTAAACTGTTGGTCCGCAGACATACATATTGACAACATTTTCTGTCAAAGGTACAAAATCACGGAGCGAACGCGTCATCGTATCATAAATTTTAATCACTAGAGATTCCTTTCAATTAACTGGAAACTATTTTTTATCTTTGATATGGTTTAGGTACAAACACAAGAGTATAACGAGAATGATAATCCAAATAGCCGCATCTAGCTGACCTTGAGCTAAGAGAGACATAGCTGAAAGAAAACTCCCAACTATATAGAAGACCAAAAAAGGATTGTCCTTGAAGAATTTTTTCATTACTCAAATCTCACTTGTGTCGTTGCTTAAAAACAAGACCGGCCCATAACAGAGCAATGCAAAACCATAAGGCGGCCATGCTATAGTCTGCTCTATGTAAAGCAATGTAAACAAGAGCAAGAGGACCCACAACCGTCAATCGAGTCACCTTTGAACTAAAGAGTTTCATCGTTTCCTTTCCTTATAGACGTGATGAATGAAAGCTAGCTGCTTTTAGAAGGTCTTCTAGCTTTTCGCTATAGTATTCACGACCTTCTTCAATATCGTGGATAACTTCTTCATCCTTTTGACCATGAACACGCACAACCTTAGCAGGAACACCAACGACTGTAACATCTTCTGGGACATCCGCAACAACCACAGCTGCCGCACCGACCTTAGCATTCTTTCCAATCTCAATAGGGCCTATGACCTGAGCATGAGCTGAAACCAAGGCACCCTCACGAACAGTTGGGTGACGTTTTCCCACATCTTTACCAGTACCACCTAAAGTGACACCGTGGTAAAGCATAGCACCCTTCTCCACAACAGCTGTCTCACCAATAACAAGGCCAGAGCCATGGTCAATGAAGACACCTTCAGCAATCTGAGCCCCTGGGTGAATCTCAATTTGAGTCCAAAAGCGCCAAAACTGACTATGCATACGCGCTAAGAGTCGACAATGGTGGCGCCAGAGAAAATGTGAGATACGATGAGCAGCCAAGGCTTTTAAGCCAGGGTAGGTTAAAAGAACCTCTAGACTCGTCCGAGCTGCCGGGTCATTTTTCTTTACTATATCAATACTTTCTTTCCACCAACCCATTTAGGTCACTCCTTACATCATTATTGTTATTATTGTTTGCTGTGGCCCTATTATTATTTAAAGTGGAAAGCTACCAACACTAGGTCTACTCGCTATCCCCTTCAAAATAAGACCAGTCGACTAACTCAGGCTGCTCATCAAACGGATTGATGACAATACCTTGAACCTTATCCAACTCATTTTCACCTGTTGAAGGCTGGTAAATTTCTGACAGTGGCCACTGTAAAATCGTCCCTTTAGCCTTACGGAAAGGTAGACCAAAAGTCTCGTTACCGTACCATTTTGCAAAGCTCGTTAAGTTCGTAAACACAGGCACATAACTTTGTCCCTCTGCATTCGACATGGTCGCAAAGAAACGGTCATCCTGGCCATCTTCCTCGCGTTTGTGAATGAAGGCTGGAACAAGATAAATCTTATCTTTAGGAGCTGCCTTTTGATTTTCCTCACCCAAAAGATTATTAAGGGTCTGAGTGAAATAGTTGATAAACTGGATGAGTTCACTGCTTGCAAAAAGAGTGGTATTCGAGAAATCACCATCCTCTTTTAAATTGAAAGCAAGACCAAAAAGCTCTGCCTGAACAAGTTGTGTTAAAACATCTAAGCTCGAACGTTCTACCCAAGTTTGTTCTCGAGCACTCTCTTGAGTAGCTTTGAAAGATTGTAGGTCCTGTTCATTGGTGAAGACAGGAACAACCTTCTTTCCTTCCACTTCAACTGCGTAGAGGTCTTGGGCAGCCAAGACGGGAGTACGTTGTAGGTGATTAACCAAAGCCAGACTAGTCAAAAAGTGGTCTGGTTCCTTTAAAAATTTTTTTAGAGTTTCATCAAAAGCTTGCAATTCTTGATTTTCTGTCATTCTTCTGTCTGTTCTTTCGTTTCTGATTTATCAGGATTTTTCGGTGTTTCACCACTTTCATTATGGTGGCGTGGTTTATGACGAGAACGACGGCGATGTCGCTGCTCTCCTCCATTTTCCCCTTCCTCAAATTTTTCAGGCTTAGGAAGCAAGGCCTTGATTGAGGCATCGATACGTCCTTTTTCATCGATTTTGATAATCTTAACAGTTACCGTACCCCCAACTTTAACCACATCTTCGACATGCTCAGTACGTTCCCAAGCTAGTTCTGAGATGTGGATGAGAGCATCTGTCTTATTGAAAAGGTGGACGAAGGCACCGAACTTTTCAATACGCACAACGGGTACAGTGTAAACTTCTCCAACCTTAGCTTCACGTACAAGATCAGAGATGATAGTTTTAGCACGGTTAATGGCATCCTGATCACTAGAGAAAATCTGAACAAGACCTTCTTCATCAATATCAATAGTGACACCAGTCTCAGCGATAATCTTGTCAATAGTTTCGCCACCTTTACCGATGACAACCTTGATCTTGTCAACAGGAATCTGAATACTGTCAATCTTAGGTGCTGTTGGTGCCAATTCTGGACGTGGCTCAGCGATTGCTGACTCAATAACGTCAAGAATCTCAAAACGAGCTACCTTGGCTTGAGCCAAAGCCTCTTCGAGAATGGCCGGTGTAATACCCGAAATCTTAATATCCATCTGAAGAGCTGTAATTCCTTGACGTGTACCAGCTACCTTAAAGTCCATATCTCCAAAATGATCTTCCAAACCTTGAATATCAGTTAGGACAGTGTAGTTAGTACCATCTGAGATAAGTCCCATGGCAATACCTGCAACAGGTGCCTTAATCGGTACACCACCAGCCATAAGCGCCAAGGTTCCTGCACAAATAGAAGCTTGTGATGAAGAACCATTTGACTCCAAGACTTCGGCTACCAAACGGATCGCATAAGGGAACTCTTCAACACTTGGGAGAACCTGAGCAAGGGCACGTTCACCCAAGGCTCCGTGACCAATTTCACGTCGACCTGGTGCACCATAACGCCCTGTCTCACCCACTGAATACTGAGGAAAATTATAGTGGTGAAGGAAACGTTTCTTATACTCTGGATCCAAACCATCAACAAGTTGTGTATCACTCATAGGTGCCAAAGTCAAAACTGACAAGGCTTGAGTTTGACCACGTGTAAAGAGACCTGAACCATGAACCTTAGGAAGAAAGTCAATCTCTGCGTCCAAAGGACGGATTTCATCCACACGACGGCCATCTGGACGAACCTTATCCTCGGTAATGAGACGGCGCACTTCAGCATGTTCCATCTGCTCAAGGATTTCTGCCACATCACGCAGAATGGTTTCCTTATCTTCATCTTCTGCAAAGCGTTCTTGATAAGAAGCGAGGACTTCTTCTTTTACAGCCTGAGTTGCTGCTTCACGCGCCAGTTTTTCTTCCACCTGAACAGCCTTAGCTAATTGATCATAATAAGCTGTTTCGATTTCGACTTTCAAATCAGCATCAACTTGTAGAAGTTCAACCTCAGCCTTTTCCTTACCAACAGCTGCAACGATATAATTTTGGAAATCAACCAACTCTTGAATAGCCTCATGTCCCTTCAAGAGTGCTTGCAACATAATATCCTCAGACAATTCCTGGGCACCTGACTCTACCATATTGATAGCTTCCTTGGTACCTGCCACTGTCAAATCTAAAAGTGAAACTTCCTTATCCGCTGCACTTGGGTTGATGATGAAATCTTCTGCAGCATAGGCCACTTGAACCCCAGCAATCGGACCATTGAAAGGAATGTCAGAAATAGAAAGAGCTAAAGAGCTGCCAAACATAGCTGCCATCGGAGCACTAGCATTCTCATCATAAGAGAGGACGGTGTTAATGACTTGAACTTCGTTACGAAAGCCCTCCGCAAACATAGGACGAATAGGACGGTCGATGAGGCGAGCAGTCAAAGTGGCATCTGTTGAAGGACGACCCTCACGCTTATTAAAGCCACCCGGGAACTTACCAGCTGCATACATTTTTTCCTCATAATTAACCTGTAAAGGAAAGAAATCTGCAGTTGCCATCTTTTTAGACATAACAGCTGTTGATAATACAGTTGTATCTCCATAACGCACGACGACAGCACCATTAGCCTGCTTGGCTACCTGCCCAACTTCAACGACAAGCGGGCGTCCTGCAAAGGTCATCTCAAAAGTTTGTTTAGCCATGTTTGATCCCTCTTTTTATCCATGACCAGCCCTTAAAAAAACGAACCGGTCAACTTTATGTCATTCATTTGATATAACTTTCATTTTACCATAATATAGTCAAAAATGGCAGAGCTCCGGCATAAGTTAGCGCCCAAGTCTCCCTTTCTCTCAGATATTTAAGTCGTTTTGTGATATAATAAACACTTATGAGAGACAAAGGAATGACTATGAAAAAATTACAACACATCATTATGATTGCCTTAATCTTACTAGGCCTAGTAACACCTGCTCTAGCACAAGAACAGACAGATAACTTCAATGTTTCTGCTAAACATGCGATTGCTATCGAAGCAACTACTGGGAAAGTCCTCTATGAAAAGGACGCCACTACTCCTGATGGTGTGGCTTCAATGACTAAAATCCTAACAGCCTACATGGTCTATAAAGCAGTTGACCAAGGAAAAATTACCTGGGACACTGAAGTAGATATTTCAGACTATCCTTTCAACTTAACCGTTGATTCAGAAGTTTCAAATGTCCCACTAGATTCCCGAAAATACACTGTTAAACAGCTCCTGGATGCCACCCTCATTTCCAGCGCTAACAGTGCTGCTATTGCTCTAGCTGAAAAAATCTCAGGATCAGAGAGTGCCTTTGTTGACACTATGACAGCCCAACTTAAAGAATGGGGCATTACAGATGCTAAATTATTTAACGCTTCTGGCCTAAACAATAAATACCTTGGGGATAACCGCTATCCTGGCTCTAAAGCAGATGACGAAAATACTATGAGCGCTCTAGATGTTGCCATTATTGCAGACCACCTCATCAAAGACTATCCTCAGGTACTTGAAATCACCAAGCAAACCGAAACTGATTTCGAAGGTGACAACAAATTAACGACGCACAACTACATGTTGGAGGGGCAAGACAACTACCGTGAAGGCGTTGATGGACTCAAGACTGGAACAACTGAACTTGCAGGGGCATCCTTTGTAGCCCACGCCAATGAAAATGGCATGAGTTTAATTACCGTTGTTATGAATGCGGACAATGGCGGAGAAGATGAAGCAGCCAGATTCACGGCCACAAATGAGTTGCTAGATTATGTGACTCAAAACTGGAAAATCAAAACCCTCAACACCAAGGGACAAATCGTCAAGAAAAATGATATTAAGGTAGCCGATGGAGACAGTCAAACCATCTCTGCTAAACTCGAGTCAGACCTTACAGTCGTTCAAAAAATAAACAGCAAAAATGATGCTGTTAAAATCAAAGCAAAAACTATAACAGCCCCTATCAAAAAAGGTGACACTATTGGAACAGCGACCTTTGATGATAAGGATCTCGTTGGAACAGGTTACATCTCTGATCCACCTCAAATTTCTGTAACAGCTAACCAATCTATCAAGAAAAGTTTCTTCTTAAAAGTTTGGTGGAACCATATCGTTAATTTCTTTACAGGAAACAAGTAAACACAAAACTACCTTTTAGATATCAAAAGGTAGTTTTATCTTGCTTTAAAAATTATTCTTGTAAGTAAAAGCTCCTTCTCAACACCTTAAGTTCCTCTCAAAATGTGGTATAATAAATATCCAAAACACATGAAGGAACAAACCATGAAAAAACTGATTACGCTTATGATGACCTTCTTACTCTGTCTGGGTAGCGTAGCCCCTGCTTTTGCAACAGATAAGAAAAAAGGATATAATGCCGCAGCCAAACATGCCATCGCTGTCGAAGCTAATACTGGCAAAATTTTATACGAAAAAGATGCAACCACCTCTACGGGGATTGGCTCTATTACCAAGCTTCTAACAGCCTATATGGTTTATAAAGCGGTAGATCAGGGAGACCTCAAATGGAACAGCAAAGTTGATATTTCTGACTACCCCTTTGAACTAACTGTCAGTACCGGAGTATCTAATATTCCACTAGACGCCCGCAAATACACTGTCAAACAACTTCTTGACGCAACTCTTATTTCCAGTGCCAACAGTGCATCTATTGCTCTAGCCGAGGAAATCGGAGGAACCGAAAGTAAGTTTGTCGACATGATGAAAGCCCAACTTAAAGATTGGGGTATCACTGATGCCAAGATTGTCAATGCCTCTGGTCTCAATAATTCTTACTTAGGTGACAATATCTATCCAGGCTCTAAATCAGACGAAGAAAATACCATGAGTGCTAAAGATGTTGCTATCATTGCACAACACGTAGTGAAAGAATATCCTGAAATTCTCGATATCACTAAAAAAACTGAAGCTGATTTTGATGGTGTCAACAAACTCAAAACCTTCAACTATATGCTCAAGGGACAACCTAGTTACCGTAAAGGAGTGGATGGCCTAAAAACAGGGACCACTGATTTAGCCGGTGCTTCCTTCGTGGCCCACTCAAATGAAAGTGGCATGAGCATTATCACAGTCATTTTGAATGCTGATAATACCGATACTGATGACTACGCCCGTTTCACTGCAACCAATGACCTACTTAATTACGTAGTCTATCATTGGGAAAGCAAGACCATTGCCAAAAAAGGACAAGCCATCGGTAAAAGCCAAGCCCCTGTCCTTGATGGGAAATCTAAGCAAGTCACTGCTGTTGCTAAGTCTGACTTTAATATCATCCAAAAAATAGATGCTAACAATAGTAAACATATTAAAGTTACTACAAATCAAGTCCAAGCCCCTGTCAACTCAAGTGACAAGGTTGGAACTGCTACCTTTGAAGATAAGTCACTTGTAGGAGAAGGTTACTTGCCTAACCAAGGTATGCCTAGCATGGAACTGGTTGCTGGTAAAGAAGTTAAGAAAAGCTTCTTCCTCAAGGTCTGGTGGAATCACTTTGTCAACTTTGTCAACGAAAAACTCTAATTATTACAGTCGAGCTTTGCTCGGCTTTTTCTTTTACCCCATCTTTACAGAAAGATTGACTCTATCTTGACTCCTATTGACACAAAAAAAGACAGACTACACCTGTAATCTGTCTATTTGTTTGATTTTTACACTACTGTAAAGGTTAATTTATCTTTCGAGCAGCCGATTTTAAGAGTTTGTCCACTAACTACTTGACCACCTAGTAAGAGCTCAGATAACTTGTCCTCCACTTGAGTTTGAATCGTGCGACGTAATGGACGAGCACCCATCTCAACATCATAGCCATCTTTAGCTAAATGCTTGAGAGCAGCTGGTTGGAATTTCAAGTCAATCCCTTTTTCAGCCAAAGCTGATACCAACGGTTTCATCATAATCTTGACAATCTCACGAAGTTGCTCTTCCTCTAGACTATGGAAGACAACCTTCTCATCAATACGGTTGATAAACTCTGGACGGTAGGCCTTCTTAAGTTCTTCCATGATACGTGACTGCATTGCTTGGTGATTATGAGAAATGTCTTGGGCACCAAATCCAATAGTCTTATCATCACGAAGAGCAGTCGCTCCCAAGTTCGAAGTCATAATGATAATGGTATTTGAGAAATCGACTTTACGACCTCGACTATCCGTCAAGACACCATCATCCAAAACCTGTAAGAGGATGTTGAAAATATCTGGGTGAGCCTTTTCCACCTCGTCAAAGAGGAGAACTGAGTAAGGCTTATTGCGAACTTTCTCTGTTAATTCACCACCCTCATCATATCCAACATAACCTGGAGGAGCACCGTTAAGTCGGCTAGCCGCAAATTTTTCCATGTATTCTGACATGTCGAAACGAATCATACTGTCAGCTGAACCAAAGAGTTCAATAGCCAATTGTTTAGAGAGTTCAGTTTTACCGACTCCTGTAGGACCTACGAAGAGGAAGCTACCAATTGGGCGATTTGGTGCACCCAATCCAACACGATTACGACGGATGGCTTTGGCAATCTTATCAACTGCTGCATCTTGTCCAATAACATGTGATTTAAGATCATCAGCAAGACTAAGAAGTTGTGATTGTTCTTTTTCTTTCAAATCACCGACAGGAATATTGGTTTTTTGTTCCACAATGGCTTCGATATGTTTTTCTGTGATGACAGGCATATCTTGGTCTTTGATGGTTTGTTTTTGCATTTCCTTGTATTTAGCAATTTGATCACGGAAATAGGCAGCTTTTTCAAAGTCTTCGTCACGAGTAGCTTGAGCCTTGAGGTTTTCAGCCTCAATCAAACGTTTGTCGATATCTTTAGGATCAACAAAATTGAGGGTCAAGTTCATCTTAGAACCAGCTTCATCGAGAAGGTCAATGGCCTTGTCTGGCAAGAAACGGTCTTGAATGTAGCGGTTGGACAATTCTGCAGCTGCAGTAATAGCTTCGTCTGTATATTTGACATGGTGGTAGTCTTGATATTTAGGTTGGATACCACGCAAAATAGTGATGGTTTCCTCAACCGTTGGTTCGTCAACCTTAACTGGTTGCATACGACGCTCTAGGGCAGCATCTTTTTCGATGATGCGGTATTCGTTGAGTGTTGTTGCTCCGACCAGTTGAAGTTCCCCACGAGCAAGGGCAGGTTTTAGGATGTTTCCAGCATCCATATTGCCATCCCCGGCATTACCAGCTCCTACGATTTCATGGATTTCATCAATAAATAGGATAACATCCTGACGTTGACGAATTTCTTCCATGAGTTTTTGCATGCGTTCTTCAAATTGGCCACGGATACCAGTCCCTTGAACCAGGCTGACCACATCGAGACGAATGACTTGTTTGCCTTGGAGTTTTTGTGGCACGCTACCGTCAACGATTTTTTGAGCTAGACCTTCAACGACAGCAGTCTTACCGACACCGGGTTCACCGATGAGGACGGGGTTGTTCTTGGTACGGCGGTTAAGAATTTCGATGACACGAATGATTTCCTCGTCACGACCAATAACAGGATCAATGTCTCCACGACGAGCGATGTCAGTGATGTTAATGCCGAACTCTTCAAGAAGACCTTGTGGCTGTTGAGGAGCTTGTTGGCGTGGTCCTCCTGGACGTCCTGGTCCTTGTGTATTGCCACCGTTTCCTCGGTTACCACCTTCTTGTGTTGGAGGTGTATTGGGAAGATCGCCGTTAGAAGAACGGAAGTTATTTAGGTCGCTGAAGAAATCATCGAAGAAGTTGGAACCTCCTGTTTGATTGAATTGATTGAGGGGGTTCTCTGGATCAGATTTCATGATTTTATAACAATTTTGACAGAGGTCAACTTGTTGCTGATTACCATTTACATTGGTATACAAATGAATACTAGCTTCATTAAGGTTACAGTTTTGACAGAGCATATCAGTACCTCTTTTCTATCTGAATTGGGAAAGACCTTTATTGAAAATAATCTTGGTCAAAAAAGGTCAAATCTATGTCTCCATTATAGCATGCGGAAGGTAGATTGCAAGTAAAAAGCATCTAGATTTGGCACTCTCTTAACAAGAGTGCTAATATTGAATTTAAATTCAAAAATACTTGCCTAAAATGCATAAATATTATATAATGTTTTTATATTATTCAGAACGAAAGAGAGATACCTATGACACAAGCTAAATCATTTTTGAAAGAAATCGACTTTACCAAGCAGGAACTTGAGGAGTTAATCGATTTATCTATAAAATTTAAACAGTTAAAGAAGGAGAGAATTCCGCATAAATATTTAGATGGCTTAAATATTGCCTTGATTTTTGAAAAAACATCCACAAGAACTCGCTCAGCTTTTACAGTGGCTGGTCAGGACCTAGGTATGAATGTGACCTACCTTGGTGCTGGAGACATTCAGTTAGGTAAAAAGGAATCTGTAGTTGATACAGCCAAGGTGCTTGGTTCTATGTTTGATGGAATCGAATACCGTGGGTTTAAGCAAGAAGATGTCGAGGATTTGGCTAAGTACTCAGGAGTTCCGGTCTGGAATGGTTTGACGGATACCTGGCATCCAACGCAAATGATTGCGGATTTCATGACTTTGAAGGAGCGTTTTGGTAGTTTGGAAGGCTTGACCATCGCCTATATTGGAGATGGTAGAAATAATATGGCCAACTCACTTTTGGTCACTTCAGCTATTTTAGGCGTTAATGTCAAGATTATTGCTCCAGAGGTGCTGCAACCCGAAGATGAAATTGTAGCTTTAGCTCAGAAACATAATAATGGTGCCGATTTAACCATTACAGATGATATTTCAGAGGTCAAGGGAGTGGATATGCTTTATACGGATGTCTGGGTATCTATGGGTGAAGAAGTAGACTTTAAATCTCGTATTGATTTACTCCTGCCCTATCAAATTAATGCAGACCTACTTGCCAAGACGGAAAATCCAGATGTCATCGTTATGCACTGTCTCCCAGCTTTTCATGATCTCAATACCCAAATTGGGCAAGAAATCTATGACAAATACGGTTTGGCAGAGTTAGAAATCACCGATCAAGTCTTCCAAAAATACAGTGATATCATCTTCCAAGAAGCTGAGAATCGTATGCATTCTATCAAGGCCATTATGTACAATTCCTTGAAAAATATTTAAAATTCCCCCATTTTTCCCATAAGTGTGATAAAATAAGTAAGAAATACACAATTAATAGGAGAAATAACATGGAATCACATTTGGTGAGAATCATTAACCGTCTTGAAATGATGGCGGCTGATGGTGGTAATTTGAAACGTAATTTTGAACGTGAAGGAGTGGTTGTTGCCGAAGTATCATTTAGCAACGATCCTGAAAATGGTCCAGTTTTCACATTGCGTGACGTTGAAGCACGTGAATCTTATTCATTTGATAGCATCGACTTGATTGCAATGGAAATCTACGATTTGCTTTACTAATAAATTATTTTGGAACTTTACAAGGTCCCAAAAATCAGAATGCCTGAAACTATCGAGTTTCAGGCATTTTTATCAGGATGAAAGCATGGGGCGATGCTTGTATGGCTTGTCAAAACAGGCAGTATTTCAATTCATTGGCAAAGCTTTTGTCGTGATGTCATCTTAGAAAGACATAAGGTGTATTGCTTAAGAGTTTTGCTATCTAGGTCTATAACTTAGTTTTTATACTGAAATATCGCATTTATAAGAAAATACTTTATTATTATACAGTCTTCTGATATAATATTGAAGAATATTAGTAAGGAGTATCTAGATGAATTTTTCATTTCTACCACAGTTTTGGTCTTACTTTAACTATGGTGTCTTAGTAACAATTATGATTTCGGTCTGCGTGGTCTTCTTCGGAACCATCCTTGGGGTTTTGGTATCCTTGGCCAAACGTTCTGGAATCAAACCTTTGGAGTGGTTGGTAAGCCTTTATGTTTGGGTTTTCCGTGGGACTCCTATGGTTGTACAGATTATGATTGCTTTTAACCTCATCCACATGAATCTTCCAACTGTTCAGTTTGGGATTTTAAACCTTGATTTGTCACGTATCGTTCCAGGTATTATCGTCCTTTCTTTGAACAGTGGTGCTTATATTTCTGAGAGTGTACGTGCAGGTATCGAGTCTATTCCTAAAGGTCAGGTTGAAGCTGCCTACTCACTTGGTATCCGTCCATGGAATACCATGCGTTATGTGGTCTTGCCTCAAGCTATTAAAAATATCTTGCCTGCCTTGGGTAACGAGTTTGTTACTATTATCAAGGATAGTTCGCTCTTGCAAACCATCGGAGTTATGGAATTGTGGAATGGTGCACAAACTGTTGCAACAACAACCTACTTGACCTTGACGCCGCTCTTGTTCGCAGCCTTCTATTACTTGATTGTGACAACAGCTATGACGGCACTCTTGAAACAAATGGAAAAACGACTTGGGGAGGGACGTAAATAATGGCAGAAACAATTATTGAGATTAAAAATCTTCACAAGTATTTTGGTAAGAACGAAGTTCTCAAAGGGATTGATCTAGATATTAAAAAGGGTGAAGTAGTGGTTATCATCGGTCCTTCAGGATCAGGAAAGTCAACCTTCCTACGCTCAATGAACTTGCTTGAGAAACCTACAAAAGGTGTTATCTCCTTTGAAGGTGTGGATATTACAGATAAAAATAACGACATTTTCAAAATGCGTGAGAAGATGGGGATGGTTTTCCAACAGTTCAACCTCTTCCCTAATATGACAGTTAAAGAAAATATCACCTTGTCACCAATTAAGACTAAGGGTGTTTCTAAAGCTGATGCAGAAGCAAAGGCTATGGAACTTTTAGAAAAGGTTGGCTTGAAAGATAAGGCAGATGCCTACCCAACAAGTCTATCAGGTGGTCAGCAACAACGTATTGCAATTGCACGTGGTTTGGCTATGGATCCAGACGTTCTCTTGTTTGACGAACCAACATCAGCCCTTGACCCAGAGATGGTTGGTGAAGTTCTATCCGTTATGCAGGACCTTGCTAAATCAGGGATGACAATGGCAATCGTTACCCACGAAATGGGCTTTGCTTATGAAGTGGCAGATCGTGTTATCTTTATGGATGGCGGTGTCATTGTCGAAGAAGGCAAACCACAAGAGATCTTCGACAATACTAAGGAAGATCGTACCAAGGATTTCTTGAGTAAGGTTTTGTAAGATATTTATTAAGTATATATACATTGTTTGTGAAGGCTGGAACTTTTCCAGCCTTTTCTTTTTGTGTTCTACTTTTCTAGAATCATTCTTGTTTAGGATAATATTGCGGAAAAGATGGATAAATATGCTATAATGATGCTGTATCAAAAATAATAAAGTAGGTCAAGAAATATGCTCATATATAATGCGGCCTTAAAAACGCCTTACCGGATTCTTGGCATTAACCTCCCTAAGGATAGTCTTTTGCACTTATCTAATCTAGGGTTGGCTGCCGGTGAAACGATTGAGGTGGTAACTAAGACCAAGAACAGTGCTATTATTATCGTTAAAGGGAGTCGCTTAGCCTTTGATGCGTCGATTCTGGATAAGATTGATTTGGCACCTGCGGAGGAAGATCAGGAAAAGATACCTCTTTCTGAATTACCAGTTGGACGTTCGGCTATCGTTACTGATATTTTTTCAGCCAATGAAACCAAACGACGTCTTATGGATATGGGAATTACAAAGCGTACTCGGGTGTTGTTGCGTAAGGTAGCCCCTTTGGGAGATCCTCTAGAAATTAGTTTGAGAGGGTATGAATTAACCCTACGCAAGTCGGAAGCGCAAATGATTAGTGTGGTCATGCTGGACGAGGGAGAGGAAAAATGACAGAAATTGCGTTAATAGGTAATCCTAATAGTGGTAAAACCAGTTTATTCAACCTGATAACAGGGAACAATCAGCGTGTTGGTAACTGGCCGGGTGTTACTGTAGAACGAAAAAGTGGGCTGGTCAAAAAGAATAAAGATTTAGTAATCCAGGATTTACCAGGGATTTACTCAATGTCACCCTATAGTCCTGAAGAAAAGGTGGCGCGTGACTATTTGTTGAGCCAAAGGGCCGACAGCATTTTAAATGTAGTCGATGCGACAAATTTGGAGCGTAACCTTTATCTGACAACGCAGTTGATTGAGACAGGTATTCCAGTCACTTTAGCGCTTAACATGAGTGATGTTCTAGAGGCTCAGGGAAAGCAGATTAATGTTGATAAATTATCTTATCATTTAGGCGTACCAGTAGTAGCCACTAGTGCTCTCAAGCAAACTGGTGTGGATCAGGTAGTGAAGAAGGCAGCCCATACGACGACTTCTACAGTCGGTGATATTGCCTTTCCAATTTATGACGATAAATTAGAAGCTGCCATCTCACAAATTTTGGAAGTCTTGGGAAATTCGGTGCCGCAAAGGTCTGCGCGTTTTTACGCCATTAAACTCTTTGAACACGATGCTTTAGTTGAGGCTGAGCTAGACTTGTCCCCATTCCAACGAAAAGAAATCAAAGATATCATTCGTATCACTGAGGAAGTTTTCACTGAAGATGCGGAGTCAATTGTCATTAATGAGCGTTATGCCTTTATCGAACGAGTTTGTCAGATGGCTCAAAGTCATACAGAAGATTTTGCCCTGACCTTGTCAGATAAGATTGATAGAATTGTTACCAATCGTATTTTGGCCTTGCCAATTTTCGCAGCAGTTATGTATTTGGTTTATTTCTTATCTATTCAGACTGTTGGAACCATGTGGACAGACTGGGCTAACGATGTGCTTTTTGGTAAGTATGTTCCAGATTTGGTAACTTCTGGTCTTGACTATCTTCAAGTTCAGGACTGGCTTAAATCTTTGATTGTTGATGGGATTGTCGCTGGGATTGGGACAGTACTAGGATTCCTTCCTCAAATTTTTGTGCTCTTTATCTGTTTGGGTGTGCTTGAGGACATTGGATATATGAGTCGTATTGCCTTTGTTATGGACCGTATTTTCCGTCGTTTTGGACTTTCTGGGAAATCCTTTATTCCTATGTTGATTTCTACAGGTTGTGGGGTACCAGCGGTTATGTCTAGTCGAACCATTGAAAATGAAAGGGACCGTCGCATTACCATTATGACGACAACCTTCATGCCTTGTTCGGCCAAGTTAGAAATTATTGCCTTGATTGCTGGAGCTTTCTTCCCTAGTAACTCATTAGTAGCACCAAGTACTTATTTTATTGGGATGGCTGCCATTATCTTATCAGGTATTGCCCTCAAAAAGACGAGTTTTTTGGGTGGTTTAACCAGTCCGTTTATTATGGAATTGCCTGCCTACCACTGGCCTAAAGCCATGTCGGTCTTGCGTTATGCCTTTGGTAAGGCTATGAGTTTTGTCAAACGTGCGGGAACCATCATTTTCAGTTTGACGGTTCTTATCTGGTTTATGTCTAACTACAACTTTACCCTACATACTGTAGATACGGAAGTTAGCATTTTGGCGACTATAGGGAAGGGCTTGTCTTGGATTTTTGACCCACTCGGATTTGGAAATTGGAAGGCAACAGTTGCGGCTCTCACAGGTTTAGCTGCCAAGGAGACCGTTGTTGCCACCTTTGGTATTCTCTATCATAATAGCAGTGAGGCGGGTCTGGCTGCGGCTCTACGAGGAGATTATTCTTCCTTAGCTGCCTATTCTTTCTTGATTTTTAACTTGCTTTGTGCGCCATGTTTTGCGGCTATTGGAGCTATTAAGCGTGAAATGGCCAATCTGAAATGGACAGTTGGGGCTATCGGTTTCCAAACAGGTCTAGCTTATTGTGTGAGTTTAATCCTTTACCAGTTTGGTCAAGTTATCCTGTACGGCAAGTCAATGACGATTTGGACTTTTGTTGCTTTCTTACTTTTAGTAACGATGATTTACTTTGTTGTTCGTAAACCACGTCAGATTAAGGATCAAATCATTAGCTTGGATAATCTTCGAGAAGCTCATATTTAGGTTTAGGAGGAATTGTTATGTCTACCTTTATCATTGCTTTTATTATTTTTGCTTTAGCTGGTCTTGGCATCCGTCACTATATCAAAGGAAAAGGTTCTTGTGGCGACTGTGAGTGTTCTTGTCCGGTTAAGGAAGAAATGCATAAGGCTAATCGCTAATAAAATAATATATAGAAAAATGGTCTCTTATTCGTTTAAGAGACCATTTTCTTACGATTGTAAGAAATGTATAAAGGTATCTAGGTTGGAAGTGTGATACTATAATATAGATAAATAATCTAAATTTTTAACAAAAAAAGGAGATTTATAAGGAATGGTTTTGACTAGAGAGATTATTCTAATTCATGGGACCTGGTGTGATGGCAATGTGTGGGGAGAATTTGCGACAGGTCTACGTCAAATGGGATATAAGGTGCATACACCTAGCTTTCGTTACCATGACCTACCTTATCAAGAGTGCCTAGCTAAAGTTGGGCCTGTTACCTTGCAGGACTATCGAGATGATTTAGTGGCTTTGATTGAAAGTCTAGACCAACCACCACTTATTTTGGGACACTCTTTAGGTTGTCTGGTGGCTCAAATGGTTGCTGAAAAGACAGAGGTTGCTGGTATGATTCTCATGGGACCTGCTCCGACAGCAGATATTTTTGCCTTTTATCCAACCATGTTAGCTTGTTTTGGCAAACACTTTTTACGCTGGGGATTTTGGAAAAAAGCCATGCCTCCGTATAAAAAGGAGTTTTTCAAGTATTGCATGAATGAACAAGAGGAATCTTTGAAAGAGGAAGTTTTTGCTGATTTGGTTCCTGAATCAGGAAAAGTTTATACTCAGATGGCTCTTCATTGGTTTGATAAGACAAAAGCAGCTTACGTTGACTTTAGTCGGATTTCATGTCCTGTTCTCGTTATTTCAGGAACCAAGGATAAGATGACTCATCCTATTATTGCCAGAAGAACGGCTAAGAACTATCGTGATTCCGTTCTCGTTTCCTTAACGGGTGCAGATCACATGTATGAAAGTGGCAAATTCCAGCAGAAGACCTTGAAGGTTATTAAGGGCTGGAGTCAGCAAAATGGTTTTGTGGACTAGTCACGAAAGCATAATCAGAAAAAAGTTGGAAGGTGCTTCCGGCTTTTTTAGTTTCGTATTTAAGATGTCTTTTTGAAAATTTAGTCACAAAGAGCTCTCACTATGGTATAATTGAAAAAAAGTATGTATTGGAGAACACCCATGGCGATAATAATGGATGGTAAGGCCCTAGCTGTTAAAATGCAGGATCAATTGCAAGAAAAGGTAGCACGTCTAAAAGAAAAGGAATGGATTGTGCCAGGACTCGTGGTAATCATGGTTGGTGACAACCCAGCTAGTCAGGTTTATGTGCGCAACAAGGAACGTGCTGCTAAAAAGGCTGGTTTCCATAGCCAGACGATCAATCTTTCTGAGAGTATTAGTGAGGAAGAATTGATTGAAGTTATTGAACAATATAACCAGGATCCGCTATTCCATGGTATTTTGGTTCAGTTGCCATTGCCAAATCATATTAATGAAATGCGTATTCTTTTGGCTATTGATCCTAAAAAAGATGTCGATGGTTTCCATCCTATGAATACTGGTAATCTTTGGAATGGTCGTCGTCAAATGGTACCTTGTACACCTGCTGGGATTATGGAAATCCTTCGTGAGTACAATGTTGAATTAGAAGGTAAGACAGCGGTTATTATCGGACGTAGTAACATTGTTGGTAAACCTATGGCTCAGCTTCTTTTGGAAAAAAATGCTACAGTTACCTTGACCCACTCACGAACACCGAATTTGGCTAAGGTTTGCAGCAAGGCAGATGTCTTGATTGTAGCTATTGGACGTGCAAAATTTGTAACAGAAGACTATGTCAAAGAGGGTGCTGTTGTCATTGATGTGGGAATCAACCGTGATGAAGAAGGCAAACTTTGTGGTGACGTTGATTTTGATCAAGTGAAAGATAAGGTTGGCATGATCACGCCTGTTCCAGGTGGTGTAGGCCCTATGACCATTACCATGCTTATGGAACAGACCTATCAAGCTGCTCTTCGTAGTGCGAAAGGATAGTTTATGAAAGTTGATGACGATTTAGCTAGGCAAGTGATAAAACCTCGCTTGAGAGAGTCCCATAAGGGTTCTTACGGTCGAGTGCTTTTAGTTGGTGGGCTTTACCCTTATGGTGGTGCCATCATTATGGCTGGCATAGCTTGTGTCAATAGTGGGGCAGGCCTGGTCACAGTGGCTACGGATCGTGACAACATCACAGCCCTTCATGCCCATCTCCCTGAAGCCATGGCTTTTGACCTTAGAGAGACTGAAAGATTTCTTGATAATCTTAGGGCAGCTGATGTGGTATTAATCGGTTCTGGCCTAGGTGAGGATGGTGTAGCTAGACAAGCTATGGATTTGGTTCTAGCAAATATTAAGGCAGATCAGAACTTGGTTGTTGATGGCTCAGCTCTTAATCTTTTGGCTAAGAAGACTAAGAAGGACTTACCAGATTGTCACCTTACTCTCACCCCGCATCAAAAAGAATGGGAACGTTTGTCTGGTTTAAGGATTCCAGAGCAGACAGTCTCTAACACCCAGAAAGCCTTGGGAGAGTTCCAAGCTGGGACAATCCTAGTTGCCAAGAGTCACAAGACCGCTGTCTATCAAGGTGAAACAGTAGCTCATTTAGAAGTTGGTGGGCCTTATCAAGCCACAGGAGGAATGGGAGATACCTTAGCTGGTATGATTACTGGTTTTCTGGTCCAATTCGCTTCGGTTGACTCCTATAAAGCAGTTACAGTTGCTGTCTGGCTTCACTCAGCTATCGCAGATGATTTGGCTAAAAATGCCTATGTGGTTTTACCGACTCATATCAGTAAAGCCATTCCTAGCTGGATGAAAAAGTTGTCATTATAATCTAAAAAACATGTCTTATAGTGAGGCAAGTTTTTTTAGATTTCGACATTTTTTTAAGTTTGCTAAAGCTTATTTGTGATAAAATAAAAGAGAATTTTTATGAGAATATAGAGGAAAAAAAGTGACATTATTTTCGAAAAAACTCAGTCAAAAATGGGAAAAACGGCGCCAAAAACGAAAAGAAAAACGAGCGAATAAACCTAGAAAGCCAGTAAGCATCTCCCGTCGTGTTTACTTGCTTTTTGGTGTAGTCTTTGTCCTTTTTTTGTTGCTTTTTGCACGTTTGACCTATATGCAGGTTTATAACAAATCGTTTTATACGAAGAAATTAGAGGATAATTCTAAGTATACAGTTAGGATTGCAAGCGAACGTGGGCAAATCTTTGATGCTAAAGGGGTTGCCCTCACGACCAACCAGAGTAAGGATGTTATCACCTTCACACGTAGCAATTTGGTGTCATCAGATACTATGAAGAAGGTCGCTGAAAAGTTGGCGACCATGGTGACTCTGACGGAAACGAAGGTAACAGCACGTCAAAAACGAGATTTCTATCTAGCGGACTCTGCCACTTATAAGCGTGTTGTTAATGATCTTCCAAACGACAAGAAAACAGATAAATTTGGTAATAAATTAGCTGAAGCTACTATTTACAACAATGCTGTTGATGCAGTTCCTGATGAAGCAGTGGATTACTCTGAGGATGAGCTTAAGATTGTCTACATTTACTCACAGATGAATGCTGTTTCTAATTTCTCAACAGTTACATTGAAAACAGGAGACTTGACGCCTGAACAAATTGCGATTGTAGCAGCTAAACAGAAGGAACTCAATGGTATTACGGTTGCTAAGGATTGGGAACGTCATACGGTTGATTCAGCCTTGTCACCTCTTATCGGGAAAGTCTCAAGTTCAGAAGCAGGTTTGCCACAAGAAGATGCCAAGGAGTACCTCAAAAAAGGGTATGCCCTTAATGACCGTGTAGGAACGTCCTATCTAGAAAAAGAATATGAAGAGAAACTACAAGGAAAACATACTGTTCGTGAGATTACAGTAGACAAGGAAGGCGAAGTTGCTAGTGATAAAATCACTCAAAAGGGCAGCAAGGGGAACAATCTGCAGTTGACCATCGACCTTGATTTCCAAAAAGGAGTTGAAGATATCCTAGGTCAACAGCTTTCTTCAGAGATTTCAGAGAACAAAGCTACCTATTCTGAAGGAATGTATGCAGTTGTTATGAATGCTGACACTGGTGCTGTACTTGCCAT
>ENA-OPWW01000275-OPWW01000275.1-human-gut-metagenome-genome-assembly--contig:-NODE-275-length-30319-cov-3.899881_pt1 | contig 30319 bp, 29 predicted proteins | sample MGYA00241513_ERZ502018 | MGnify/ENA primary metagenome ERZ502018 (study PRJEB25962, sample SAMEA2042987) | human gut metagenome | biome: human gut; feature: human-associated habitat; material: faeces...
CAAATGGACTTTTTATTTTCTATCAAGTGTTCAATTTAATTTTACAATCGGCGATTTTATTTTTTATGATATTTATTGCATTTTTCAACATTGAAATGGCAATTTTATTCTTCAACAAAACCAAAATTGCTCCGTACATAGGGACAGATAATATTACTGAAAAAACAGTTTTCCAAGTTATAGAATCCCATCCCCATTGACATAGTAGACAAACAATTACTATTCCAATACAACCGATAATCGATTCTAAAAGATTTTTTAAGGTTTCCTTCTTAAATATAATCGGTTTAATAATATCTTTGCATGAATATCCATTCATTATCATTACACTCAGTTCTGCCAATACTGTGCTTAATGAAGTACCATCATATGACATTGTAGGTATTAAAATGAAATTCAAAACTATATTAATTACTGCTGTAATCAATGTATTTTGTAAAACTCTCTTTTCTCTTTTAGCAGGAATCAACACACAATCTGAAAATATCCAACTAAAAATTGAGAAAATAATAGCCCACGTAATAATTCGAAGTGAATTTACAGATGGTAAAAACTTTTGACCAGCAATTATTAAAACAACTTCTCGACTTAGCATTAATAGGCCAACCGATGCAGGCAATACTAACACACCTAAAGTGTTAATTACTCTAGTCAATACGTCATTATACTCTCTTCTCCTTCTTTGCCCCCATAGCATAGCTAACCGAGGTATTGTTACTGTTAAAACAGCAGAAAGTAGACTTTGTGCTATCTGATATATTTTTACAGACGTACTATAAATTCCAACTGCATAATCATTCTTCATCAATCCAAGAATAGTATTATCTGAATAAACATATATAGTTACGGCAACCGAAGAGGCAAAAATAGTCAATATTGGTTTTAAATGATATTTCCATCTAGTATTCAAAGTTAAACGAATATGAATAAAACTTCGAGCATGTACAAAATTAAGAAAATTTGAACCAACACTAGCCAACACGGTTATAGCAGCATATATAAGATAATCTGACGGTCTTTTTACAAAAATAAATAATAAAATTATCGATAGGATTTTAAAAATTATACTTCTGATAGTAATGTAGGTATAATCTTCATAAATCGTATAAATCCATTCAGTCCCTAAAGTAGTAAATAAAATTTGGATACTAAAAATCAATATACAAGCTACATAATTATTTAGATTTTTAAATATTACTAAGCTCAATAATAATAATATATATGCAATTACGGTAGCTAATATATTGATACTAAAAACTTCGCTCGAAAACTCCTCAATTTGTTCCTTATTATCTCTATACTTTGCACCCTCACGAACTGCATACGTAGCAATTCCTAATCCGGCAATCAATATAAAATAGCCAATATACGTATTAGAAAAATTATATATCCCAATACCATTAACAGATAAAACACGAGATATATACGGAAAAGTAATTAATGGAAAGATTAAATTTAATACACTTCTTAATCCATTTAAAAAAGCATTTAAACCCAATGACTTTTTTTTCATTACTTTTCTTCCTTAACATAATTTCTAATTTTTCTCGAAATTTTACCGATTCTTCCAATAATTACAAATATTGGATAACACTTTTTAAAAGATAAACATTCAATTTTATATCTGATATCATAGTTAGTTATCTTAATATTCTGAGTTAAAAATTCAATTAAATCGGGATACAAAAGAATTTGTTCTTTATTTAATCTATGAAATAAAGAAATTACATTAATCATTGTATTTCTTTCTAATTTAATAGCTAACGTAGGATAATTTTCTTTAAAGAAACTATACATTTCATAATGTGATAAAGCTGCATCTTTTATTTTTTTAGTAGACAGATTATGTGTCAAACTATCATTTCTTATTCTATAAAAATAAAATGGAGCGCTTTGAAAATATATGCTGCTAGCTTTATCATACAATTTATACATAATTGATAAATCTTCTGTATAAATACGATCTTCTGGAAATTTAATTTTATCAAAAAGACTTTTTTTAAAGATTTTATTCCAAGGAAAAGCAGCTATATTGTTATCTAAAAGACTTTTCATTGCTTGAAATTTAGAAATCGCTTTAGCTTCATTAGGAATTTTTATATCATTTATCTTTGATACATCACTATTTCTTTTAAATTTTAAATATTTAAAAACCAGAATATCAAATTTATTATTTCTATCTGATATCTCTTTTTTAATGTATTTTAAACTCCCTTGATTAATTGCATCATCACTATCGATAAACCATACCCAGTCTCCCTTACTTTTCATTAGCCCATAATTTCGAGCACTAGAAACTCCTTCATTTTTCTTATCATAAACTCGAATTTGAGAATATTTAGACTGATACTTTTCCATAATAGCTCTACTACTATCAGTAGAGCCATCATTTACTATAAGTATTTCAACATCTGATATATCATTTTTAATTACACTATTAATACAAAATTTAATATACTTTTCTACATTATACATTGGAATTATAATGCTTAATAATGGCTTATATGGTTCGTCTGGTTTCATTTTTTATTTTTATTTATATTTCCTCCTATATTTAATATATAAATTAAGTGTGCTTATCATTTAAGCAGGTTTTATTATCCTCATTTTTTTCGTTAATAGATACTAACGAAAATGGCAACAATAAAAATATGTTATATTCTAAGGAATAAAGGTGTTGATCTATTAAACTATCTAAAACTATAACAAGTAAAATAAACGGAATTATGTATTCATGTATTTTTAAACATTTATTAACTACATATCTATAACCTATTCCCACAAGGACTAATAATGCCAATCCATACGATAATAAAAACACATAGAAACTATTATCAATATAGAACCAGCCTTTGAAAAAAGAAGAAATATTAGTATAAATATCTTGCCCCCAGATAGAATATCCAAAAAATTCAATCCCCATTCTATTATTTGTTAATCTAGCCGAAGTAATTTGATTAATAAATTCAAGCACCGAATTATTTGGATATCTGATAAAAAGTTCCGTTACTAAATACGATAATAATGCACCTATAAAAAAGAGATTTTTAAGAATTGATTGTGTAAATTTAGAAATTTGAAAATCAGATTTAAAAATTTTTCTTTTTAGGAAGATAGTATACGGTATAAGTAAAAGTAATGTGAGACTTCCTAGTCTAGAATTACTTTCCACTAAAGTTATTATTGCTATAACAAATATTAATAAGTATAAGGAAGTATTATTACGTCCTTTCATCAAATTTAAATAGATCTTGGATAAAGTAATATATACTATCAGTTGAACTAAATCCGTTGGCATTCTATATCCAAACGTCTTTCTTCCTTGAAGTACCTGTCCATCTCCAACCAAACCTAGAATATAAGCTAATAACATTATTAGCAACACACTACAGGCAACCACAAAAAAAGTCTTCAATATTTTCTCAAAGTGTATATGATATGCACTTAAAATAAATATGATATTAACAAGTAAAACATAGTTATGATTGCGCTTAAAAGAAACTATAGAAATAACTGTTAAAAGAATAATAAAAATAAGAATTATTATTTTTATTAGCGTCAGCCTATTCACTGCATAATATAATTCATTAAAGTCCAAAATAACAAAGCTAAATATAGAAATAAGAAGCCCCAAAAATATAAATGAATATCTTATATATGGGGGAACAGGTAACAATGTATGACCCAGTAATTGCCCAACCAAAAATAAGGCTAATCCTAAACAATATACACTTTCTCTGCCAAGTTTTATTTTCATTTAGAAAACACCATTTCTTGCTTATTACAATAATTTAAGAAATCCTTATAGGATAAAAATTTTGTATGATAAGTACTAAGTTTTTTAAGAGTCTCATGATAATTTTCCATTAATTCAAGTTGGCTTCGATATTTTGTATATATGCGCGAAGGCTTAAACAGAAAGAAATACTCATCCATCTTTTCTTCTGGCGGATATGTCTTAAATCTTTTCTTGTACTCTAAAACGTATTCTACTGCCTCTTTTAATTGGCGTTTCTCTCTTTTATCTCTATATTCTTCAAGAGTCATTAGTTTTCGAGCGGGATTTCCTGCATATACAGAATTAGAATCAACATTTCCACTTACAACACTATTGGCACCAATTATTACATTATCACCAATATGTGATCCACCTAGAATTGTAGCGCCCTCTCCTATAAATACGTTATTGCCTATTGTTAGCAAATGTGGATTTTGAGCATCGATATTCGTATGAAAAGGACGAAAAATTTTAACACCTTTACCTATCTTGACTCCACATTTTCTTAAATATGTTATATAGCTTTCCTCTGTTGCCTTAGGACCTAGTATCCAACATTTGATTTTATTCTTTAAATTCACATTTTTCTCTATAAAATATACTCTAATTAAAATAATTACTAAAATTTCACTTATCTATTAATTTATAACCTTAGCTAATAAATATAATAAATAAACTTGCTTTCTTAAAATTAATGACAAAAAAATCCTTTGTTTAAGACCTAGTTTTTTTCTAGGGTATTTTTTTATAACAGATCTAATTTCAGGATCAGTACAAATAATATTAATTCTTTTTCGTGCTTCTCTTAAGCTTCTATTATTTTCTTGAAATATACATCCCGATAAATTAACAAATAGATTCCTATCAATTCTTAAAATAGTACTCTCACCATAATCTAAAGCTTTCATTTTGTTTAATAAATACTTATATAATTTTTTAGTTGCTATAAACTTATCTTCTCGATAAGAAGTACTTAAAGAAAATGCATTTTGTCGATATTTGTAATCAGATTTAGATATGATACAAGCATTTTTTACATATTGCATATAATCTATGTCAAATACAATATCTTCTGACATAAGTTTTCTTTCTGATGGGAAACGCAAATTATGCTTCATAATTATTTGATGCTTAAATAAACATCCCCAAACTGACATGTTAATACTATCGTGTTTACCTGGAGCAGAACCAATTAATCGAGGTAAAAGTTTGCGTTTAGCATCTGTCCCTTCAAAAAGCTGAAAATCATTAATATTTTCAAAAAGCACATGGCCTTCATCATTAACTTTTTGAAACCCACCTTTGCAATAATCACAGTTAAACTTAGTCATGCTATCATATAGATTCTTCAAAGCCTGAGGAGCAAGCCAATCATCAGAATCAACAAATGCTATATATTCTCCGTTAGCTATTTTTAACCCAGAATTTCTAGCCATTCCTAGTCCAGCATTTTTCTTATGAATAGTTTTTATTTGCGAATACTTATTAGAAAATTCATTACACAATTGACCACTTTTATCTTTTGAACCATCATCAACCAAAATAATTTCAATATTTTTATATGTTTGATTTAAAATACTATCTACACATTGTTCAAGATACTTTTCAACATTATATACAGGAACAATTACCGTAATAAGGTCTTTTATAAAGTTATTATTCAAATCCATTTCCTCAAATTATCATTATAAATACTTATTCAAAATATGATGATACAAAGAATTATCATTTTTTATAAATTGGTCTTTCCAACTTAATTTAAACAAATATGTATTTTGTTCAAAAGTTTTAATTTTATTTTTCAATTCATCATTATACGGTTTATTAATATATTTTCGTAATTCAAAAGTTTGTGAATTATTTTTAGGAACTGTTTCTATTTGTCGTCTAGCATATTCATCATTTTGAGATATTATCTTTATAATATAATCAAACATAATATAATCTATAATTTCATTATATTCTTTCCAAAATTGAAAATGATAAATTGCAATTTTTTTCATCAAAATATTACGTGGTCTGCTTGACATGAAAAAAGTAGTCCAATTTCCATGTGAAGGATCCTTAGTTTTGAGATCCGTCCTAATAGTATAAAAATTGGATTTAAAAACCTCATCAGGAATTGGTTGAATATCTAAAATTGTAGCATCACACCATACACCACCATATATGTATAGAAGTAATGCCCTTATCATATCTGACAAATGGGTAATCGAAATACATCCCAAATCTACTTTATTCAATACAAATGTTGGTAAATTAACATAATCTTGAAAATTATCCTTAGTTATTAAAATTACTTCATGATTTACATTATTTCTTCTAATTGAATTAATACATGCTTTCACTATCTTCGGCGCTTGATCATATCCCTGCCACCACATAATCCATATTGGTTCTGAATTTAAACTCTGCTTTTTTTTAAAAAGGTTACTCTTTTTAAATTCTTTATTCAAAACTATACTAGACAATGCTTGTGTTACTTTATCTTCATTATATGCATTAATTTTAGTAGCCAAAACAGAATTACTCTTTAAGTATAATCTCCTAATGCCTTTGGTTATAAATAGACTAATACCATATTCTTTAATATAATTTACAATATTTCTTTTCATTGATCGTCACTTTAGCAATTAATTAATATCCAATCTTTTTGTATAAGCTGCGATTGATATCCATCATTGTTCCATCGAGATGGTGAAACAACTAATTTATTTTTAGACGTAGAAAGAAATTGTCCCCACCATGAAAAAGTTGAATTAGATAAAATAAAATGTTTGCAATTATACATCAATCTTAGAGTTTCATACACAGGCATATCTTGTGAAACAAATATTACATTGTCTCCGTTAAATCCTAATTTCTTTTTACACCAATTAATATCATCCGAAAATACAAAAAAATAAGATCCTTCAATTTTTTATCTTCAAGCTTCTTTTTTGCCTTCCTATAATAGTCTGGTGTACAAACTGCAAAACTTCTAGCATTTTGATTATTAAAAAAATCTCCCCTTCGTACACTTACACATACAGAATTGCTACTCCTTATTTTTTTATTAAACTAATTTTCTTTTGTGTGGCCAAATTTTATCTATTCCTTCACGTACCCAATACACTCCACAATAATTTAGTAATTTTTGTCCAATAACTGCCTCTTTTGCTTTCATAGCTCTTGATTTATTTCTAAATAAGTAAATATCTAAACTCTTAGCTATAATCATTGTCTTTTGTAAGAAATTGCTTTCTTGAAAAAGCAATTTTCCGGTTCCCTTCCAATATGAATAAGGAACAGTTTGATAATCTGTTAATACATCATAACGTCCTTGTTGTACATCATAATTAGCAAATACTTTTTTTAAAATCAAAAGATAAATCAGAATCTCCAGTTTTTATAGATACATATCGTGCTACAGCATAATGAAATAATTGATTACCACATCTACCATTCATTTCTGTATAAATCATTTTTACCTCTCAATAATTTAATCTGTAACGAGCTCTTTTATAATCTCTTCTAATTTATAATTAAATCTTTTATTATTACTGCTTTCATCAGCATTTTTTGTCTCAGCAATTTGATCATAATTATCAATTGTCATTTTTAAATCATCAATATCGTATACAGGAATGATATTATTCATTCTCTCTGCAATTAACTTGGTAAAGTCAACTTGATGATTATTTACATGTTCATGAAACTTTTCTTGTCTAGGTACTACAATTGGAACCTTTCCAAATTGCAAAGCTTCAATAAAGCTGGAAGGTCCACCATGAGTAATTACAATTCGGGCATCCCTTAATGTCTGTTGCATTTTCTCAAATGACATCATCTTATGGGCTTCACAGTATTCAGGAATATAAGTACTGAAACCTGTTTGTACGATGATCTTTTCTTTAATAATTAAATCGTCTACTTTTTTAATAAGACGATTAAATGGTTGCTCATGTGTCCCCACTGTAACAAAAATCATTTTTTCATCTCCAAGCTAATATAATTGTAGATTTTATTAATGATATTTTTATCTATTCGTTCATCAAATTTTCTTGCAAAGAATGCACTAGTAGTAACTAATTTATCAAAATCACTTATTCGCCAAACATACGGATGAGCTGAATTTTTATTCCATCTTATTTTACGTTTGTTTGTATCAGCTAATCTTTTGACAAATAAAGAAGAAGTTGCAATGGTACTTTGAATAAAAATCTCATCAACTAGCCAACTTCTACAGTAATTATGATAAATTTCATCTTTTTTATCTAAAATATATTTAACACTATCATATGGCAAACTAAACCATTGTGATCCATACCTTAAGATAATATGATTTTTTCTAACTAAGTCGATTCCTATTGTTTCTTGTAATTGAGCATACACTTTATTTAGAAACCTTGCTAAATATTGCACAACAACGTGTTTATCACGCACATAATCTATCAAAATGTGTTTAACAGAAACTCTTTGGTATACTTTTTTATCCCACTTATTAGAATTTGATAATTTTCTAAATTCTATAAACAACTTATCTGATTTATCAAAATAAGAAATCAAATCAGATACAGGTTTCATTAATAGATCTTGTCCACTTATTAAATGAAAATATGAGTATTGCGAATATTTTGATGCTACTTCTAACAATAATAATTCAACTTTAACTTGTGAAAAGCTTGCCCAATATACACTAAGTCGCGGTTTAACATAAATTATCGTGGAATATTTGACAAGCGATTTATAGAAGTTGTATTTAAAATCGGAGCATTTTTTATCTACATGTATAAAAATATCAATATACGGAGAATCTAATAATTGTAGGTTCTTCTCTAATACATAGGTATTCTTATGTACAATTATTAAGACAGCTTGTTTTAACATTAAAAAATACTTCCCAAATTAATAGCCTTAGGATAAACTTTCTTCATTTCTTCCCATTCAACAATAAAACAATCAGTAATTGGATAAACGAGTTTGCCAGTTAAAGTTGGCTTGTCATAACGGTCAAAAACCTCAATATAGACTGTTTTAGCACCCATCAATTTACCAATATAAAAAAATGGAACTGCTACTGCAGCTCCACTAGAAATAATAACATCAGGACGTTCTTTACGGAGTACTTTAATAGCTAAGAAAGTATTTTTAATTAGATTCTTCAGATTACGATTAGTAGGATAATGACACCCATACATCTTCTCATCTTTAAGTTTGCTTCGAGCATCTTCCTTGTCAAAAGTTACCCAAAACCGATCTTTATTTTGCCAAAAAGGTTTTAACATGTATAAATGCGTTAAGTGTCCACCACTAGACCCAACTAAACAAACTTTCATAAAAGATGTACTCCTTAATATGCTCCATTAGGATGAATAACCACCCCAATAGTCTTAATAATTAATTTGAAATCTTTCCACAAACCAGAATGGTTGATATACACGATATCAAGCCAAACCATCTCATCAAAGTCAGCTTCATTACGCTTGGTAACTTGCCATAGCCCTGTACATCCCGGCATCACAAGCAATCTCTGCTTATCATAATCGGTATACTTTTCTACTTCTGATGGTAGAGGCGGACGTGGTCCAACAAGAGACATATCACCGATTAACACATTCCAGAGCTGTGGCAACTCATCAAGACTATATTTTCTAATAGTATGCCCAATCTTAGTAATTCTTGGATCATCCTTAATCTTGAACATTGCACCTTCAATTTCGTTTTGATCTTCCAGTTGATCGATCATCTGATCGGCATTAACCACCATGGAACGAAATTTCCACATTTTGAATGGCTTTTCATTCTTTCCAATTCGTTCTTGTGAATAGAATGCTGGTCCACCGTCTTCATGTCTTATTTTATTTGTACCTTCTTTAGAAGTATTAATATTATTATTTTGAGATACATTTTCTTCAGATTTTGAATTTACATCTTCAACTGGAGTAGTACTTTCAGCTTCTTCTGTTTGAATTGGTTGCTCAGTATTAACAGATGTTTCTGGATCTGTTTTTTCTTGAGTAGATACATCTGTATCAGTTTGCACAGTAGTTGTAGTACTATCATCAGTATTTTCAGAGTAATTAGCTGAAACTTCAGTATTATCAGTAGTTAAAGTGTCTGCTGTATTATTTTCTACAGGAACACTTTCTTCTACTACTGAAGTTGTATCACTTGTTACTTCATTTTGAATTGCTTCAGAGGCTGCTGAGACAATTGGCGCACTAGGACCAGCTAGTATGCCGAAACTTAATAACACTGCAAAGCACCCTTAGCCGATTTGCGAATAGCAAATTGCGTTTTCTTTGTCTTGAACATTTTTAGTACCTCCGTAGCACATAATTAATATATTCTTTTTCTTTTTGTATGCATTATATGACATAGTGTCACTTATTATATGACATAGTGTCACTTATGAAAATAAAAATAAAAGCACTTTAAAAAAACTTAACAAATAAAAAATTATGATACTAACGCAAATCAAAAAAATGTCAATCCTTGTATTTAATTTTGAGTCCACTATACTAGATAGCGATGCTTTTTAAATAAAAGAGCGGATAAGGCACAATATATAGTATATTGTGAACCTAAAATAAAAAGGGAGTAGTTTGTATATATGGAAAGACATGAGAATTATTTTGTTTGGCTGTTTAATCAATTAAAGGGGTGGCCAGTACAAAACTATTGTTTATGGTTTTTCGCATTTGGTTTTCAATTAGCGTTACTTATTCAAGCAAAGGTTACTAGCGTAACTTTGATCACTTTCATTGGTACTCTTTTGGGTACGCTTTGTGTATTGGCAATTAATGCCACTAAGGCAATTAATGGATGGTTAGGATTGATTTCAGCAGCATGTTTCATCTATGCTGGTTGGTCAGCCAAGAATTATCTTTCTATTTTTGAACAAATTGCTTATATCGCAACTTTGGATTTGCCAGTTATCTTGTCAGTAAGATCATGGAATGATGATACTAAGAACCACTTGAGAAAGTTTGGTGGTAGAGAATGGGTCATCGCCATCGTTGGTACATTGGCCGTTTACTTGGTATCAGGCTTCTTAATTGGTAAGTTCACTAATGACCCACGTCCTTGGGTTGACGCTATCAGTTTTGCTATTTCACTTACTGCTGGTATCATGTGCTTCATGCGTTACAACAACCAATACTTCTGGTGGACTGCAAGTGGTATTTTCCAATTGATTCTTTGGGGTATCACTTATGCGCAAGGGGATGCCAACTTGGCAATGGCTATCAACTCATTGATTTACGTCATTAACGATGTTTTGGCGTTTACTGTTTCACCATGGTTCAACATGGGCCGTCGTAAATCTGGACTTAAGGAAATTAGAAACTAGTAATCAGCTAAGAATCAATTCAATATAAAAAGGAAACGTTATCGAATTTCGGTGGCGTTTTTTTGTACATAAGTGTTTTCTGAAAAGCTTTAAGAAATTTTAAAAAAGACGATATGTCACTATTAACGAAAGCGGTTTCATGATAATGTATAAGTATCAAAAGTATAATTAATTTGATACGTATACACAATAGGAGGTCATGAAAATGACATCTAAGAAAAATTTTAAAAAGAAGATGAAGAGATATCACAAGAATCACGAAGATCATAAGGAGATGAGCCCTAGAGCTAAGAAAGCTGCGGCTGGTGCGGCTTCTGCACTTTTGGGTGTTGGAATTATGACAGGCGCAAACACTCATGTTGTTAAGGCTGCAGGATATCGTGAAGATGAGATTGCTGAAGTAGAAAGCGCAAATGTTCTTAGTTCTGAAAAGACTAAGGTAAGAATTAGTGTGCAACAAAGAACTAATAGTACTGAAGATCAAAATGGTGAAGTGATTTCAGATGAAAGTACTGAAACTTCAAATGATGTAGTAACAGATACATCAACTGAAACTGCATCTACCAATCCTGAATCTGTAGCAACTAATGACACAACTGTTGATACAACTTCAACTGAAGGCACAAGTCAGCTCGAAACTCAAAGTACTGAGACGACTACTGAGCAAGTATCAGCAACTGGTGATACTTCAAATGAGAAAACTCCTAAGGAAGAGACTAAAACTCCAACTTATGATGATGCTAAAAATGAAGTTGAAAACATCAACAATACAAATAATAGCAAGTTAGATGAGGCTATTGAAAATGCCAAAGGCGAAGGCGTAGAAGTTGATGTCGCAAATGGAGAAGACATCACAACCAATGTTAGTGGTATTAAGGATGCTGAAGGAAAACTTGAGGAACATATTCAAAAGCAACTTGATAAGATTAATAAAGCTTTAGAACAATATAGGACTGAACTTAAAAAATACAATAAGGAATCTGCAGAATATGAGAAAAAATTGGCTGAATATAACCAAAAGAAAGCAGACTATATTGAAGAACTAAAAAAATATGGGCTTTGGGATGAAAATGACGTTGATATTGATAAAGTATCGCAAGATTTAATTTTGGATCCAAATGAAAGTTCAAAAGTTACTGTAGTGTATAAAGGCGATAATGTAACAGTAGGAACTGGTAATAAAACTATAGGAACTAATCCGGATACTCAAGTAGTACTAGATCAATTTTATAAAATTAATAAAGAAACACTTGGTGAATTTCTTAGACTTGAATATACAGGTTTTCAAAATTCAAAATATGGCAATGTTGATATTGGAAAAATTTTAGTTTCATTTAGTGGTTGGAAGCCAAACTATGAAAGAGATAAATATGATCCATCAGGTATTTATTTCAACAATAAATTAACGGATGGTTTCTGGTATGTTCATAGTGATGGTGTAACCGTAGATATTACTTTGTACGATAAAAAAGATAATCCGATTGATTTGAAGGATGGCACCGCATATATTACGGCAGGCTCTTTGAACAGTGAGGGTACAGGTAGTAAGTACATTGAAAAAGCCGAAATTATTAATGACAAAGAACATAATGAGTATGGCGGAAGCGGTCTTGCTTTACCTGAATCTACGGTAAAAGTACATGAGGGTGCCGGAATTTATGGTGGCGATGTTCTTTATTCAGAGAAGAACAATGAAGTGTTGGTAATCTATGGAGACGTTAACGATAAGACCATAAGAAAACAAACTCAAGCAGCAATAGATGCTTGGGGAGACACTGAAACTAATAGAGCCATTATTAATAAGTATATTAATTGGGATAACTCTAACGATAATAAAAAAGCAATCTTTGGTGCCGGCTTATTCAAAGTTCACGGTAAGAAAATTAAGATTAGATTCAGTACAGATACAGGTTCAGCTTGGGCAACTTATTCAACTTCTATTCCTAAAATGACTTTGGATGCAGTGCATCCAGGTAAGGCCCCTGAAAGACCAACGTTAAAAATCGAAGTTGAAAAGAAGCAAATATTATTAAATAAAAATTCTAGTGTACATATTCACTACGTTGATGTATATAATGATATTCAAAATGGTGTAACAAGTGGCTTTGATCATGTAAGTCTAGGACATGGTACTGAGTTGGGTGAGCATGTTCAACATATTGAATATTTGGCTATTGGTGATGACTACCAAAACACATTGTGGGATTGGGCGAGTGCTGGTTATGTTTTGGCTGAAATGTATGTACCTGAAGCTTTGAGGGGTACTATTAAGGATGACCCACAACACCACTATGTTTACTTGACTCATAACACTGAGACAGAGCATCGTCATATGGATGTTAACCAAGTAATTCACTACATTTATGAAGACGGTACTACTGCTCACGAAGATTATAATGGTAAAACATTGCACTTTGTTCAAACAGGTACTAAAGATTTAGTAACTGGAGAGATTACTTGGGACGGTTGGACACCTGTACAAAGTTTTGAAATGGTAAAGAGCCCAGAAATCGAAAACTACGTACCTGATCGTTTAGAGATAGGCCCATATAACATTATAGTAACCAATGACAACTATGGAACTAATCTGGATAAAGAAGATACTGTGGTCTACAGACCAAATACTACAACTCCAGATCTTGATCCGGACCCTACTCCAGCCCCAGACCCAACACCTACTCCTGATCCAGAACCTGAACCAACTCCAGGTCCTCTTCCAGAAGAAGAACCAGATAAGGAAAACAAGGGTACAGGTACGGCTAAGGTAGCTCCAGTCAAAGCTGCAACGGTTTCTGATGAAGCTCAAACTCCAGAAACAGTTTCAACCACAGAGGGCATTTCAGACGAATCAACCGAAGTAGCTGAAAAGAGTCAAAATGAAGAGACTTTACCTGAAACAGGTGATAAGAAGGCTGAAGCTGCAGGAGTTCTTGGAGCGTTGGCAGCCACAATGGGTATCACAGGCTTGGACGCTTCAAGAAGACGTAAGGCTAGCGCAAAAGTTAACAGAAAAGATAAGAAGAACGGTAAGTAGATTTGAAAAGTAGTGCGAAAGCACTGCTTTTTTTGCGTATGTTAGAATGAACCAAATTAGAAAGGAGTCTCTTAATGACCTTTTATACCCTAAATTACATCCAAAATAATCAGAATACGGATCGGGCCATTTTCTACATTCTGATGTTAGTCGCCGCATCGGCAATGATTATTTTTACCGTCCTTTATCTGCGCGATCGGTTTAACACCAGATACCGCGATCTAGGAATTATTGCCCTATTATTTTTACTCATGTTTGTGGGGACACAGTATGAGAAGTACACACAGATTAACATGCAAAAGTCCCAGGCAACGCAGATCATTCCCTTTATCAAATCTGTTGCCCGCGATGAAAATGTTAAAACCTCCGATGTGTTGGTCAATTCTACTACCTTAACAGATGGCATGATCGTGCGCATCGATTCCAAAAATGTGGATTATCAATTGAATCTGAATGAAGATCGCAATACTTATACGCTGACTCAAGCACACGTGATTGATCATAGGGTGGATGTGAAGAATTAATATGCAACTAGACTATACTCAACTTTTTATCAAATTTGCCCTCGGCATTTTAACTTTAATTATTCAAATCAACGTTTTCGGTAAAAGCAACTTAGCTCCAACTACGGCACTGGACCAACTACAGAACTATGTTCTTGGTGGAATCATCGGTGGTTTAATTTACAATTCCAGCATTAGTATTTTGCAATTTTTACTAGTTTTGATTGTTTGGACACTAGTTGCCTTCATCCTGAAATTCAGCCGCGACCACAACAGCTGGATTCGTGGCATTATTGACGGCAAGCCCGTTCAAGTGATCAAGGATGGTAAAGTCTTAGTCGGCAACTGTATGAAGGCAGGAATTTCCGCTAATGAATTGATGTTTAAACTCAGAAGCCGCGGAATTTATTCTGTTGAAAAAGTGAAGAACTGTATTTTTGAACAAAACGGGCAATTAACTATTATTGAAAATGATGAGGCTAATATCCGTTTTCCAATTATTAGCGATGGGCAGGCCAACGTCGATGTGCTGGAGTTGATTCACAAAGACGAGTCTTGGCTCGAGCATGAAGTAGAAAAAGCAGGTTATAATAATGTTAATGATGTCTTTTTAGGCGAATACATTGATGGAAAACTGCATTTTACAGGTTATACAAAATAATTAGGAAAAGAGAATCATAATGACAGATTTAACTAAGGTAAAAGAATGGCTGAAAGATGCTGATGCCGTGATCGTCACTGCTGGTAATGGCATGGCTAAAGAGGAAGGCCTCGACATTTTAAGCGAGGAAAACTTCGATGATGAATATGGCAAGGTTGCTGACAAGTACGATGTGCATACAATCGGGGATGCCCTCGACAAGAAGTTTGACACTTGGGATGAACAATGGGCTTTCTGGAGTCAACTGGTCAACGAATATTCGCTTGAATATGAGCCAAGTGAAACCATGTTGGCTTTAAAGGAGCTGCTCAAAGATAAGCAATACTTCATCGCTACTAGCACTTTCGGTCACTTCTTTGAAAATGCTGGTTTTAACGAAAAACGCATCTTCAATGCCTTCGGTGACTGGACCAGAATGCAATGTTCTAGCGGCGTGAACCATGGTCAAAAGGATGATCGTGAAGTCGTTAAGAAGTATTTAGAAGGAAAAGGTGAAGTGCCAAAGTGTGAGGATTGTAATTCTCCAATGGAATTGCACATGCCACTTAACGCCAACTTCTTCCCAGACACCGATGCCAATACGCGCTTCCGTTGGTTCTTAACCGGTAACGAAGACAAGAAGGTCGTTGTCTTAGAACTCGGCGTTGATGAAACCAGTCCACAACTGCTTGATCCAATGGTTAAGCTAGTTGAACAGTTCCCTAATTGGCATTACGTTGCTGCAGATTTAGCCGATAATGATTTACCAGACGATATTCAAAAGAGATCAGCTGGTTTTGCCACAGATTCACACGATATGATGATGAAATTAACTAAATAGGTGAGAAATGAGTATTTACGTAAAAAACGGGATTCTGCATGTTCCCGGTGCCCAAGATAAGTTGCGGCAAAAAGGGCAAGAAATACCTGACTTTTTGTCTAATTACACCATGCTGGATATTGAAACGACTGGCCTGAGTCCATACAGAGACCGCATTACAGAACTTGGTGCAGTGAAGGTCAGAAACGGCCAAATTGTTGACCAATATACTAATTTGATCAAGTTCCCTAAGAACAATAAGGTGCCTGCTTTTATTACCAAATTGAATGGCATTACTGAAGAACAAATCGTTAATGAGGGGATTCCTGCTGAACAAGCGATTAAGGAATTCCGTGAGTTCATCGATGACGACATTATCATTGGTTATAACGTCAACTTTGACCTGAACTTTTTATATGATTTAAGTCAAAAGTACAAGTTGCCAATCTTAAATAATAATTACGTCGATGTGTTACGCTTAGCTAGAGCGTACTATCCACGCGAACGCCACAATCGTTTGATTGACTGCATGCAACGTGCTGGTATCGCGCAAGTAGAGGAGCACCACGGTTTAGCCGACTCGCTTGATACGATCAAGGTCTATAACGACTTTAGTGCGCACTTCACCGATGATTTGCTTGAAGCGACACGTAACAAGATCAAGAACGTTGATTTAACTGGCGACGATGTCGATTACATTGATCTCGGTTTTAGAAATCCGGTCCAAAATAAAAACATCGTTTTATCAGGTCACATTCATATGGATGAACAAGACGCCGACAAGATGATTGGCAACATGGGTGGTAAGGTCGAAGATAAGGTTAACCCAATGACCAATTATCTGATTATGGGTGACCATGATTTCTTTAGAAAAGACAACGAAGATTTGAATACGGCACGTGATTTGATTAAAGATGGTGCCAAGATTAAGCGTTTGTCAGAAAGCTTCTTTTTAGGGATGCTTGATGACTGGGCACGAAGTTAGAGGATTTTTATGGCAAGAAGAAGACGACGCAGAAAACAGAGTACTGTTTTTTCATCGATTATTGTAATTATCGCTATTGCCTGGGGAGTATTTACTAAAGCTGGCAGCGATCCTAATGGTAGCCAATTTATTAAAAATGTAACTGGCAATAGCAATGACCAAGTAACCAATACTATCAAGAGTGCTTCAAAAAGCAATAAGGTCTATGGCGGGCTATCGCAAAGCGATTATAAAAAGCTAGCTGATTTGAATTTCAAGAGTGGCTCTAGGGCATATACCGAAGTGAACCATAATCGTTCGACCTTAGTTAAAAGCTCTTGGAAGATCAACCGAGTAATTTATTCAAACCTTGATTCGCTGAATAGAACTTCACGTTCCAATACTGCCTTTTTGGAGCGGCGCAACGTGGCTAATGATAGTTTGCGTGTGCGGCAGTTCGTAGAACCGACTGGTTGGCATTACAACCACAGAAACGGCACGCAGATTTATAACCGTGGTCACCTGATCGCTTATTCGGTTTCCGCTGGTATCGACCAAAGCGGTAACTACGATCCAAGCAACCAATCCGGGGACCAGAACAACCCTAAGAACCTGTTTACCCAATCGGCTTTTTCTAACCAACGAATTCAAACCATTTTTGAAGCTAAAGTTAGAAAAGCTCTGAGAGAAAATAAACGCGTGATTTATCAAGCCACTGCTGTATTCAGAGGCAATGAACTAATGGCGCGCGGAGTTAACCTGCAGGCCGTTTCAACTGATGGCACGCTGGACTTCAATGTTTATCTGTATAATATTCAACCTGGCTATCAATTTAACTATAATAATGGTAGAGCTAAAGTTGATCGCCAAATGCAGGTCAATGAAGAGTAAAATGTAGATATAAATTTTTAAAAGGGAGTACATATTAATGAAAAAAGATAACTGTACCGCAATGCTTGTCGGTAAAGATGCTTCAATCGATGGCTCAACTATGATCGCTCGTGACGAAGACGGTTACGGCGGCATTAACGAAAAGCTGTTTGTCGTAAACAAGGCTCGCCACTACGATGAAGATTATGTTTCAAAATACAACGGCTTCAAGATGCACCTTGAAGGTGATGGCTGCAAGTGGACTGCTGCTCCAACTGCTGATGATTCAGAAGGTCGTTGGGACGAACAAGGTATCAACGAATATAACGTCGCTATGTCAGCTACCGAAACTGAAGCAACCAACGCTCGCTGCCTAGGTCACGACCCACTCGTTGAAGACGGTATTAACGAAGATTCAATGGTTTACATCACTTTGCCATTCGTTAAGACTGCACGTGAAGGTGTTAAGCGTTTAGGTCGTTTGATTGAAAAATATGGTACTGGTGAAAGCAACGGTATCGCATTTTCAGACAACAAGGAAGTTTGGTACCTTGAAACTGGCGCTGGTCACCAATGGGTAGCTGCTCGTGTTCCTGACGATTCATACGCAATTTGTCCTAACATTATGGTTATCCAAAACGTTGACTTTAATGATCCAGACAACTTTATGTACAGCAAAGGCCTCCAAGAATTCGTTGAAAAGAACCACTTGAACAATAGTACCGATGGTAGTTTCAACTTCCGTGATATCTTTGGTACTAAGGATGAAGCTGATGCTTTCTACAACACCCCAAGAACTTGGTACGGTCAAAAGTTGTTTAACCCAAGTATTGAACAAGATCCAACTAGCCAAGAAATGCCATTTACTCGCGTTCCTGAAAAGAAGATTGGCGTTGAAGACGTGCAAAGATTTTTGACTAGTCACTACAACGGCACCCCATATGATCCAATGGATACTTTCTCATCCGGCACTGAAAAAGAACAAAAGATGTTCCGTTCAATCGCATTAGACAGAAACCAAGAATCAAGCATCTTGCAAATCAGAAACGATGTTCCAACTAAGATGGCTGCTATTCAATGGATCAACATGGGCTTTTACGCATACTCACCATACGTTCCTTTCTATACCAACATCGAAGATACGCCACTTAACTACAAGGTTGCCGAGCACATGGTTGATCCAGACAGCAGTGCTTACTGGCTTTACAAGACTTTGCAAGTAATCGTTGAACCACGTTACCACCAATACATTTATGAAGTAAATGCTTACCGTGACGATTGCCAAAGCTACGGTATCGGTCGTATCGATGCCATTGATGAAAAAGCCAAGGAGCTTGACGGTACTGAATTAATCAAGTATTTGACTAACGCCAACGATGTTACTGCCGGCGTAATTACCAAGAAGACCAAGGAATTAATGAGCAAATTGGTAAGACAAGCTTTGAACAGTTCTAAGTACCAATTTGAACGCGGCGACAATTTATAAAAAAATAAAATAATTTAGAAAAAATAGGTCATGAAAATTAATTTCATGACCTATTTTTTGAGTACGTACCACAATATTTAGTAAATCCGAACAAAAAAGCAAAATACAACTATGCAAAGGTTTGAATACAAACAAAACGCGAATACTGAGAGAGGTTTATTTCACCAACACTGAGAAACCACGAATTCTTTTACTGAATTATTTGTTTTTTTTGCCCTTTTAGCTTAAAATTAATAGATAAATTTATAAACTTAAATCAATATATAGTGGTGTGTGAAACTTATGAATGATGATAAATTTGTTGAAGTAAAGAACCTTAAAAAGGTTTACGACAATGGTCACGAAGCAATCAAGGACGTTAGCTTCTCAGTTAAGAAAGGCGACCTTGTTTGTTTACTTGGACCTTCAGGTTGTGGTAAGACAACCATTTTGAACATGCTTGCTGGTTTACTTAACCCAACCAGTGGCGATATTCTTTTTGATGGCAAGTCTGTCGTTAACGTAGCACCTAAAGATCGTCAAATTGGCTACGTTTTCCAGAACTATGCTTTATACCCACACATGACAGTCCTTCAAAATGTTATGTTTCCTTTAACTGTGGGCAAGCAAAAAATGCCTAAAGATAAGGCTAAGGAGATTGCGGAAAAGTACATGGAAACAACTCAAATCACCGAACTTGCCGACCAAAAGCCAGGTAACTTGTCAGGTGGTCAACAACAGCGTGTCGCAATCGCTCGTGCCTTGGTGCAACAACCTAAGATCTTGCTCATGGACGAACCTTTGAGTAACCTTGATGCACGTCTTCGTTTGAAGATTCGTGAAGAAATCCGTAACTTGGTTAAAAAAGTGGGCATCACTACTTTATTCGTTACCCACGACCAAGAAGAAGCTTTATCCATTGGTGATAAAATCATCCTCTTCAACAATGGTGTGATCCAACAAGATGATATGGGTCAAAACTTCTATCTTGAACCAAATAACTACTTCGTTGCTAACTTCGTTGGTAACCCTGTAATTGATAATTTCAAAGTTACTGTTAAAGACGGCAAGATTACCGGCTCGGACTTTGAAATCAACGTAGATGACTTAGAACAAAGTCGTTTCAAACATGATTTAACTGATGGCGAATACACATTATCTGTTCGCCCTGAAAATATTTTGCCAGCTGATAGTGGTCACGTTTCAGCTAAGATCGACGATGTTGAATTAATCGGCCGTGAATGTATTTTAAAATTTACTCATGATGGCGTTCAAGCTCGTTCACTTGTTGATCTTGAAACCCCAATTAAGAGGGGAAGCACCGTTAACTTAAAGATGCGCCTAGATCGCGTATTCCTCTTTACTAAGGAAGGAGAGCGTGTCTACTAATGAAGAGCAATCAAAAGAAAGCTTGGCTCTTTTTAGCGCCAACAATTATCTTTGTTACTTTCTTTAGTATTTACCCAATTTTACGGGCATTTGTGATGAGTTTCCAAAGCGGTCCATTAATCAATTTGAACTGGACTGGCTTTAGCAACTATCAATACATCTTTAGTGATCCCGAATTTTGGCGCGCAATTAGAAACACCATTCTTTATGCGCTAATTTCGGTGCCTGTAGCATTAGCTATTTCAATCATGCTCGCATGGTTTATTTTCAGTAAGGTAAAGCACAAGTCATTCTTTGAAACGACTTTCTTTATGCCTTACGTTACTTCAACCATTGCGATTGGTATCGTGTTCCGTTACATCTTTAATGGTGAATACGGGATGCTTAACTTCCTATTAAGAGCACTTCATTTGCCAGCTCCTAACTGGATTGATGATCCATCAATGTCACTGACAACCATCATTATCTTTGGTGTTTGGACATCACTTGCCTTTAACATCGTTATCTTGATGGGTGCTCTTCGTAACATTGATCCAAACTACTACACTATTGCCGATATGTACGGCGCAACCGGTACTGAAAAGTTCTGGCGTATTACTATGCCACAACTTGTACCAACGATCGCCTTCTTATTGACGATGAACATTATTGCGGCATTCAAGATTTATACTTCCGTATATGCATTGTTCAACGGACAAGCAGGTGTCGGAAACTCAGCTACAACGGCAGTGTTCTACATTTATAACAAATTTCAAATTGTAGGTACGCCAGGTGTAGCGATGGCCGCAACGGTAATTTTATTCCTCATCATTATGTTCGTAACCTTCTTACAACGTAAGATGATGAAAAAGATTGGGGGACGGTAAAAAATGAAGAAGATTCGTTGGGGTGCTTTGGTTGCTTACATCGTTTTAGCAATCTTTGCGATTATTACTGTCTTTCCATTCGTTTACATGATTTTGGGCGGACTAATGAGTTTTAGAGAAACGACAACGATTCCGCCAACATTAATTCCTAAGCACTTTGAATGGTCAAACTATGCTAAGGTCTTTGCCCAAGCACCATTTGCTCGTTACTTCTTAAACACCTTTATTACGGCTAGTGTAACGACTATCGTAAGTTTGTTTAACGCACTTCTTGGTGCTTTTGCCATGGTTAACTTGAAGTTCAAGGGTAAGGGCGTTGTACAAGTCGTTCTTTTGTCACTCTTGATGGTGCCAGGTGAAGCAATCATCTTCACTAACTACAACACCATTGCCAGAATGGGCTTACTTAACACCTACATCGGTTTGGTATTACCATTCTTGACTTCAATTTTCTACATGTACTACTTACAAAGCTACTTCGGCTCAATCTCACAAACCATCTACAAGGCTGCGATGATTGACGGGGCTAGCGACTGGGAATACATCTGGAGAATTTTGGTACCAATGTCTAAAGGTGGTTTGTTCACTGTGGCGCTTTTGAGCTTCATTTCAGGTTGGAATTCATTCCTATGGCCATTATTGGTAACCAATGAAGACAGCATGAGACTGTTGAACAACGGTTTAACTTCATTTGCCTCAGATGCAGGTAGTGAAACGCAATTGCAATTAGCAGCTGCTACATTAACCGTTTTGCCAATCTTGATCTTATACTTCATCTTTAGAAAGCAAATTATTCGAGGAGTAGTACGTAATGACCTTAAAGGATAAAACAACCGTTACCTTTTATAACGGTTTAACCACAATTGGTGGACCAATGATCGAAGTGGCTTATAACAAGTCACACGTTCTGTTTGACTTAGGCGAAGTATATCGTCCTGAGTTAAAGCTGCCAGATGAAAGTTACCAAACTTTGATTAAAAATCAGTTGATTGGGGATGTGCCTAATTTTTACGATCCAAAAATTACGGGCAAGCCAATCGATACTGAACGCTGGGAACACTCTGCAGCTTACATTTCACACTTACACTTGGACCACAGCAAGGTCCTAAACTTGCTTGCACCTGAAATTCCACTTTATGCAGGTCCAATTACTGCTCATTTACTTCCTGCTTTGAATGAAAATGGCGACTTTCTTTTACCAGCCGCTGGGCACGAGAAGAACTACACTCGTCCAATCATTGCGGCTGAGTATAAGAAGCCGATCAAGGTGGGAGATATTACCCTGGAAATATATCCTAGTGACCACGATGCTTACGGTGCAACTGGCTTACTAGTTAAGACACCGGACAAGCAAATCGCCTACACTGGTGATATTCGTTTGCATGGCTACCACCCAGATTTGGTTCGTGCCTTCATACAAGCGGCCAAAGGTAGCGATATGTTGATCATTGAAGGTACTGGCGTTTCTTGGCCAGAAGAAAAGCACGATGAAAACAGCGAAGAATTCACTGGTCCTAAGAACGAAGTGGAGTTAACTGAAGAAATCGTGCGCTTGCAAAACGCCAACCCTGATCGCCAAATCACCTTTAACACTTACCCAACTAACGTGGAGCGTTTGCTTAGAATTGTTTCTGATTCTCCACGTAAGGTGGTTTTGCATGCTAAGCGTGCGCATTTGATTAAGGACAGTCTTAACGAAGATTATCCATATTACTACTTGCCAGAAGACAAGAAGTATTCTGATTTGAATCCAGAGCTTGAAGTCAGCTACGACGAGCTTTTGGCGGATAATCATAAATACTTATGGCAAGCTGTAAGCGATTATGATAAGCTTCAAATGGGCGGTCTTTACATCCATTCAAATGCCGAGCCATTGGGTGACTTCGACCCTACCTACAAGCCATTTGTAGAGCAATTCGCTAAAAATAAAATTGAGTTCATTGCATTGCGTTGCTCAGGCCACGCCGATGAAAAAGAACTCAAAGAAATAATTGGTGGGATTCAGCCAGCTATTTTGGTACCGGTGCACACATTGCATCCGGAGCTGGAAGAGAATCCATTTGGAGAACGTATTTTACCTAAACGTGGTCAAACAGCCACGCTTTAGTAAAATTAAAGATTATTGTTGTTTAGCTTTATTTTTTAGGAGGATTTATCCAAATGAAGTTTAGTAAAAAACTTGCTATGGCTGCCGTTGCTGCTTTAGCCTTAGTAGGAACTGCTGCTTGTTCAAATGGCGGTAGCAACTCTTCATCAAGTTCATCAGAAAAGATTCCATCAAAGATTACTAAGAAGACTACAGTTGTCTTTTGGAACGCTATGCCTGGTGTACAAGGTTCTACTTTGAAGCAATTGACTAACGAATTCGAAAAGAAGAACCCTAAGATTAACGTTAAGTTGGAAAACCAAGGTACTTACAATGATTTGCAAGCTAAGATCAACTCAACTTTGCAATCACCAAACAACTTGCCAACTATTACCCAAGCATATCCAGGCTGGCTTTGGAATGCTGCACAAAACAAGATGCTTGTAAACATGACTCCATACATTAACAACAAGAATGTTGGTTGGGGTAGCGCTAAGGCATCTGGTATTAGAACCGAACTTCTTGACGGTGCTAAGATCAAGGGTACCCAATATGGTATTCCATTTAACAAGTCAATCGAAACTTTGACTTACAACGCTGACATGTTCAAGAAGTATGGCATTAAGAAAGTTCCAACCACTATGGAAGAACTTAAGCAAGTGTCAGAAACTATTTACAAGAAGAGTAACCACAAGGTTGTAGGTGCTGGTTTTGACTCACTTTCGAACTACTACACTCTTGGCTTGAAGAACGAAGGTGTTAACTTCTCAGACAAGGTTAACTTCAGTGGTGCTGCTTCAAAGAAAGTTATTAACTACTACGCAGATGGTATCAAGAAGGGTTACTTCAGAGTGGCTGGTTCAGAACACTACCTTTCAGGTCCATTTGCTAACGAAAAAGTTGCTATGTTCATCGGTACTTCAGCAGGTGAAGGTTTCGTTAAGCAAGGTGTAGGCAACAAGTTCACTTACGACGTTGCTCCACGTCCTGGCAAGTACACTATGCAACAAGGTACTGACATTTACATGTTCAACCACGCAACTGCTGATCAAAAGGCAGCCGCATTTAAGTACATTAAGTTCTTGGTATCTAAGTCAAGTCAACTTAAGTGGGCTAACGCTACTGGTTACATTCCAGTTAACGAAAGCGTTGTAACTTCAAGCGAATACAAGAACAACAAGAGCACCAAGCTTCCTGCTAAACTTGAAGACTCAATGAAGCACTTGTACAGTGTTCCTGTTTCAAAGAACTCAAATGCTGCATACCAACAATTGAACAGCATTATGCAAAACATTTTGTCCGCAGCACAAAAGGGTCAAAATGTTAACAGCCAAATTAACGCTGGTAAGCAAAAGTTTGATGCTGCTTGGAAGCAATAAAACTAAATAGCAATTAATGTTAAAAGCAGACCGTGCTGGGTCTGCTTTTTTTATGGAAAAATGGTAACATTTATAGGTAAATAAAAATGCAGAGGTGAGCCAGTTGATAAGACAACAAAATTTCCCGGTGGAAACAAAATATAAATGGTACGACATCAACAATTTAAGCGAGGAAGACAGCGATAAGTTGCAAAGTGAGTTCAATTTTACGCCGGATATTATTTCATATATTTCCGACCGTCACGAACGTCCTCGCTACGACTATGACTTGCATACCAAGAGTCACTTGCTAGTTTATGATGTACCAATCTGGCCCACCAATACGATTAAGCACTTCACTTCCCACCCAATTACATTCTTGGTTGTCGGTGAAAATGTCTTCACTTTCCATACCGAATCAACCAGTTATGTTTTTGACGAATTCAACGACGAACATATGCGGGAAAGATTATCTGAAGCAAAGGATGTAACGGAACTGTTGATGCTGTTCTTTCTTTACTCTTCACAATATTTCCAGCGTGCCGTTACGCAGCTTGATGTTGAGCGTAACAGCTTGGATCAAAAATTGTCTGATAACATTAACAACAAGGATTTGGTCGAGCTTTCTAATATTGAAAAAAGTTTGGTTTATTTGTCCAGTTCTATTCAAACTGATCTGATCATGTTGCACAGCTTGGACCACAGTAAATTGAACTTCACTAAGGAAGCTAAAGAACGACTCGATGACGTGTTAATTGAATCAAGCCAGTCAGCAGAAATGGTTAGGATTTCACAACAAGTTACGAAGACTTTGTCAGCAACATCCAACAACATGATGAACAATAACCTGAACGACACGATGCAGTTCTTAACTGTGTGGTCATTGGTTTTGACGATTCCAACTATTTTGACTGGGTTCTATGGGATGAACGTTTCTTTGCCAATCTTGAAAAACTCGTTTGACTGGATTTTGATTATCCTATTGATGGCGGTTTTGATGATCTGGCTAGTAATTCTGATGAAGCGACACCATTTCTTCTAAGATTGAGGCAAATAAATGAAACATAAAGTATTAATAGGTGCAATTATTACGACCTTGGTGGCCTTTCTTTTGTACACGACTAACTTAAAACGCGTGGATAACGCCAAATTAAAGGTTGTGGGACCAACAACCAGCAAGGTTAATAAGACGAAAAAAGCCAAGGAACCAAAGGTCAAGACGCTGAAGGAACCTAAGGTTAACTCAATTGAATATACCAACCACGTTAAGGCTAAGAGCGGTAGCAACAAGAAGCTGGTTAAGATCATTAAGAAGACGATGGGCGTTGATGACAGCTACCAAGTTGCCGTCCAAGATTTGACCAATTCTAGCCGTTATGCCGTAGTCGCTAATACGCAAAAAGCACATGATGCTAAAAAGGCGATGAAGCTGTTCTTGCTTATTGCGCTATATGAACAAGAACAAAACGGTAAGATTAATTCTAGAACCGCGATTAAGATTAAGAAGTCAGACAAGGCCAAGGGCGATAAGATGTTCCAGGTTAATATGGCTTATGGCATTGCTTACTTGCGTGAAGGGATGCTTAAAGGCAATAAGACTGCATCAAACGCTTTGCTTAGAAAAGTTGGCGTAAATAATGTTGACTCTGTAGCTAAGAGAATGGGTGCAACGCAAACGTCGATCGCCAAGAACTTTAACGGTGATTCATATGGTAAGACGACTGCTAACGATTTGACTAAGACGATGGTCGGTCTTTACCAAGGTAGAGTGCTTAACCGGCAACATGCTAGTCGTGTGCTTAGCACAATTGCTAGCTCACGTCCTTTGCCAAGCATGGTGAACGGCATCAGCGGCGGCGTTTATGCGATCGGTGATGATGATTTTGCGACAGCAATCGTCCAAGGCAACGGCCATGCTTACAGCATGTCTGTTTGGGGCAGCAACAATAAGAACTTTAATAAGCTAGGCAAACAAGTTAATAATTGGTTTAGTAAAAGAAAATAAATAGGCATAAATAATAAGGCGTTTCGCCTTATTATTTTTTGCATTATTTACACTATGTAGATTGTATTCTTCACTTTGTAGTGATATATTATGCTAGGAGAAGGAGGGATGAGAATGACACAAAAAAGAAATCTTGATCTGGACAAGATCATCGATCAGGCAACTGAGCTGATTTGTGAGAATGGCTTAGATAAGATGACGATGCCAGCTTTGGCTAAGTCATTAGATGTTCGCTCGCAATCACTTTATCACTATGTTTCAGGCCGAAAGCAGTTATTATCCTTAATTGGTGCAAGACAAGTGAAGATCTTACGGCACAAGTTAATGGATGATTTGATTGGGATCTCCGGTAAGGGGGCCTTGCTTAAGTTTGCGGACACGGTGCGTGACTTTTTGTTGAGTGATCGGGCTTTGTCCAGTATCGTGTATCATTTGAACGAATATCCAAAGGATGCTGAGATTAGTCAGGAGATTTTTAATCTAATAAAATTAGGTGAAAAGCTTAATTTTAGAAAAGAGAGTGTCATTTCATTCCATGCTTTAATTGGTGCTGTATTGGGTTATGTGTTTTTAGACAATTCATCTTCTTTTGTTGATGAAACTAAGGATGAATCTAATCGTAATTATCACGAAATGATTCTGCGTCTCGTAGAACCAGAGCCTGATTTACAAAAACTAGGGAGGAAATAGGAAAGTGCAGAAATTTCTGAAAAATCATGTTTTTTCTTTAATTGCATGGGTTTTGATATTGATTATTTCCGTTGTTGCTTTGCCTAATATCACTGAGCTAACTAACGCTCACTCAGATATTACATTGCCAAGCAATGTTGAAAGCAACGTCGCACAATCAATTGAAAACAACTGGGGTGCAAAGAAGAAAAACACCTATGCGATAGCACTTGTTTTTAACAAGGAACATGGCAAGCTGACTGATGCTGATAAACAAGCTATCAACAATACGCTTGACAAGTTTACTAATGATAAAAGTAAGTACGGAATTAAGGACACGTTGCTTCCTGATTCCAATATTGCTACTAGAAAGAAGCTTCAATCAAAGGACGGTACGACTTGGGTAGCACAATTCAACGTATCTAAGAAGGGCCGTACGGTTGAACAAGTTTATAACCAAATGAATAGGGATGTTAAAACGCAAGGCCTTCGCACTTATGTAACTGGTGCTGACGTTTTGCAACATGACTTCTCTGCTTCAATTCAGGAGGGAATTAAGAAGACTGAGGCAATTACAGTTGTCTTCATCTTTATCGTCTTAATTATCGTATTTAAGTCACCAATTGTGCCATTAATTTCATTATTGACTGTTGGTGTATCATTCCTTACTTCCTTCTCAATTGTTACGAACTTAGTAGAACATGCTAATTTCCCATTCTCAAACTTTACTCAGGTGTTCATGGTTATCGTGCTATTTGGTATCGGTACCGACTACAACATCCTGCTGTATGACAAGTTTAAAGAGGATCTGGGGAAAGGGATGGACAAGTACAAGGCGATGCACGATGCGCTTCGTAACGCTGGTAAGACCATCCTTTACTCAGGTTCATCTATCTTAATCGGTTTTACAGCTTTAAGTTTGGCTAAATTCTCTATTTACAGATCAGCTGTTGGTGTTGCCGTTGGTGTTGCCGTACTTCTGGTAGTACTTTTAACACTCAACCCATTCTTTATGGCTGTTCTTGGTAAGAAGATGTTCTGGCCAGTTAAGAAGTTCACTGGCGAAAGTGATGATAAGCTTTGGCATGGAATTTCAGCTTCAACTTTGAAACACCCAATCATTTACTTGGCTGTTTTAGCCGTGGTTACAGTTCCATTTATGTTGATGTACTCAGGCCACTTGAATTACGATGATACTGATGAAATTGCTGATTCAGTTCCATCTAAGCAAGGTTTGTTGGTAGTTCAAAAGCACTTCTCAAAAGGTATGGCTGAACCATCATACTTGTACATCCAAAGTAAACATAGATTAGATAACGAAGAAAACTTGAAGTTGATTGATCAATTGACCAGACAACTTCAACAATCAAAAGACGTTTCATTTGCAACATCTGTAACCCAACCTTACGGTCAACCAATTGATATGCTTTACGTAAATAATCAATTGAACACTGTTAACGATGGGGTAGATCAAGCTCGTTCCGGTTTAGGTAAGTTAAGCAAAGGTGCTAATAAAGTAGCAAACGGTGCTAACAGATTAAGAGACGGTGCTGATCAACTTCAAGATGGTACGGGTCGTCTTCAAAGTGGTGCCCAACAATTAGTTGGTGGTACTAGTCGTTTGCAAAGCGGTGCCCAACAATTGCAAAGTGGTGCTACTCGTTTACAAAACGGTTCAGTTCAATTAGTAAGCGGTGCTAACCGTCTTCAAAGTGGTTCAAGCCAACTTCAAAGCGGTGCAGTTCGTTTACAAACTGGTGCTGGTCGTTTGAGTAGTGGTACTCACGCATTGGTAAGTGGTGCAAACAGCTTACAAAGCGGTGCTAACCGTCTTCAAAATGGTGCACAAAGCTTGCAAAGTGGTACTCAATCACTTCAAAGCGGTACCCAACAAATGGTTAACCAATTACAACAATTGAGTTCACAATTATCAACTCAATTGAATGGTTCTAACAGACAACAACTTGCAACTTTGCAAACTGCATTGCCACAAATTAACAATGGTATTCAACAATTGAACCAACAAGTTAGTGGTGTAGATGTTTCTGGTTTAATTCAGCAATTGAATAGTCTTCAATCTAAATTGAAAGCAGCACAAAAACAAGCACAAGGTTCAGCAGCTAATGCTGTAAATAGTGCTTCTACTGCTGCCGTTCAAGCTGCACTGGGTAGCTTAAAACAAAGTGGTGTTGATATTAATTCTACTCAAATGGCTCAAGCTGAAGGTGCTGCTAAAGATGCTGCTCAAAAGGCTGTTGCAGGCACTTCTTCAACTTCAGCAAGTGCAGGTTCATTAGGTATTGATACGTCATCATTAACTTCATTAGCTAGTCAAGTATCAACTTTGAAGCAATCAATAGCTCAATTAGCTCAAGCTTCAAATCAAGCACTTCCAGGTGCCGCAACTGCTTTGAAACAATTGAGCTCAGGTTTAGGCCAAGTTCAAGCAGCTGCTAGTCAAGGTGTTGCTGGTGCGCAAAGACTTAACTCAGGTGCCGCAGCACTTAATAGCGGTGCTGGTCGTCTTAACTCAGGTCTT
>ENA-OPWW01000282-OPWW01000282.1-human-gut-metagenome-genome-assembly--contig:-NODE-282-length-29837-cov-8.581626_pt1 | contig 29837 bp, 17 predicted proteins | sample MGYA00241513_ERZ502018 | MGnify/ENA primary metagenome ERZ502018 (study PRJEB25962, sample SAMEA2042987) | human gut metagenome | biome: human gut; feature: human-associated habitat; material: faeces...
GTTGCTGGAAAGCGTGTTAAGCAGGAGGGACTTGATAATAACCTTCTTGAACTTATAGCGGCTGATCCTATGTTTGGAGTTACACTTGAGGAACTTCAGGCTAAGCTTGATCCTATCAAGTATGTAGGACGTTCTAAGGAACAGGTGGAAGAGTATCTTGCTGAGGTTATTAAGCCAATACTAGATGCCAATGCTGATGTTCTTGGACTTACAGCACAGATTAATGTTTAATAACAGAAAATTACATTAAAGGGTATATAACATTTGAAAAATTTAGCCAGAACAAATATTAAAAAAATATTTAATCACATTAACAGAATAATATCTGGATATGCTATAATACCGCTTATTGCATGCTTTTCATGGAATATGCTTGTGTACTGGGGAACAAGGTGTATTAATGCAGATATGAAGCATTTTGATATGACACTTACAAGAGCTAAGTTTGATGAACTTACACATGACTTAGTAGAAAAGACAGCTGAACCAGTTAAGAATGCACTTTCAGATGCAGGTCTTACAGCTTCAGAGCTTTCAAAGGTATTATTAGTTGGTGGTTCTACAAGAATCCCTGCTGTGCAGGATAAGGTTAAGTCATTAACAGGACATGAGCCAAGCAAGACTCTTAACCCAGATGAGTGCGTAGCTATCGGTGCTTCTATCCAGGGTGGTAAGTTAGCTGGTGATGCAGGTGCTGGTGATATCCTTCTTCTTGATGTAACACCACTTTCACTTTCAATCGAGACAATGGGTGGTATTGCTACAAGACTTATTGAGAGAAATACAACTATTCCTACAAAGAAGAGCCAGATTTTCTCTACAGCTGCTGATAACCAGACAGCCGTTGATATCAACGTTGTACAGGGTGAAAGACAGTTTGCCAGAGATAACAAGTCACTTGGACAGTTCAGACTTGATGGTATCCCTCCAGCAAGAAGAGGTGTTCCACAGATTGAAGTTACATTTGATATCGATGCCAATGGTATTGTAAATGTATCTGCTAAGGACCTTGGAACAGGTAAGGAACAGCACATCACAATTACTGCTGGTTCTAACATGTCTGATGAAGATATCGATAAGGCAGTTAAGGAAGCTGCTGAGTTCGAGGCTCAGGATAAGAAGCGTAAGGATGCTATTGATGCACGTAACGAAGCTGATTCAATGGTATTCCAGACACAGAAGGCTATGGATGAGGCAGGCGACAAGCTTGATGCTTCTGACAAGGCTGCAGTTGAGACTGACCTTAACGCATTAAAGGCACTTGTTGATGGTTCTGACCCAGAAAACATGACAGATGCACAGGTTGATGAAATCAAGGCTGCCAAGGAAAAACTTATGGAAAGTGCTCAGAAGCTTTTCGCTAAGTTATATGAGTCACAGCAGGCTGCTGGTGGTGCAGGCCCAGACATGGGAGCAGGTGCAGGTCCTGATATGGGTGCTGGTGCTTCTAATGGTTCAGCTCCATACGGTGATGATGTAGTTGACGGAGATTACAAAGAGGTTTAATTGTCAGCAATAACTGACTGGAATAAGGACTGCATGGGGTGTAAACTCCGTGCAGTTTCTGTTGATTAAATAAGAAAGAGGAAGCAATCATGGCAGATAAGAGAGATTATTATGAAGTCCTTGGCGTGCCTAAGGATGCCGATGACGCTGCTATTAAGAAAGCATACAGACAACTTGCAAAGAAATATCATCCTGATATGAATCCAGGGGATAAAGAAGCTGAAATAAAATTCAAAGAGGCTTCTGAAGCTTATGCGGTGTTAAGCGATGCTGAAAAGAGAAGACAGTATGACCAGTTTGGCCATGCCGCATTTGAAGGCGGAGCAGGTGGAGCTGGAGCAGGTGGCTTCGATTTCGATTTTGGTGACATGGGAGATATTTTCGGAGATCTCTTTGGCGGTATGTTCGGAGGCGGCGGAAGCAGACGAAACAGCAATGGACCAAGAAGAGGTGCTGATGTAAGAGTTAATGTAAGAATTACATTTGACGAGTCAGTAAGGGGAACAACCAAGAAGATAGATGTTACATTAAAGGATGAGTGCTCAAGCTGTCACGGTACAGGAGCTAAGCCTGGTACATCACCAGAGACCTGTAGCAAATGTGGTGGTCGTGGACAGGTAACTTTCACACAGCAGTCATTCCTTGGAATGGTAAGAAGTCAGCAGCCATGTCCTGACTGTCATGGAACTGGTAAGATAATTAAGGAGAAGTGTCCGGATTGTTACGGAACAGGCTATATAAGCAGCAAGAAGACTATTGAAGTCAATATCCCGGCTGGTATCGATAATGGCCAGTGCGTACGTATACAGGGCAAAGGTGAGCCGGGAGTTAATGGCGGACCAAGAGGTGACCTCTTAGTTGCTGTTATTATCTCAGCAAGCACAGAATTTGAAAGAGACGGATACAATATATTCTCTAATGTTGTAATAAGCTATCCAACAGCGGTACTTGGCGGTGAAATCAAGGTTAAGACTGTTGATGGAGAAGTATTGTACGAAGTTAAGCCGGGAACAGCATCAGGTACAAGAGTAAGACTTAAAGGCAAAGGTATGCCAAGTGTAAGAAATGCAGCACAGAGAGGCGATCATTATATCACTTTAATAGTTGATATTCCTACAAAGCTTAATCAGGAGCAGAAGGACGCACTTATGGCATATGAAAAGGCGCTTACAGGCAATGAAAGACACGGTAAGAAGAAAGGTCTTTTCGGCAAATAAATACTATAGCTTACATATGTAATGTAAGTTTACACTCACCCCACAATGTGGTAAAATCCTACATTGTGGGGTATTATATTTATATGTATAATTCCTTATTGTAAAGATTGGAGATTAAAGCAGTAATATGAATTTAGAGACAAGATATAACGAACTTAATAAAGATTACGGTGCATATGAGCTTGTGAACATTGAAAAGCTTAATGATCTTAATTCTGTAGGACTTTTATTAAAGCATAAGAAATCAGGTGCGAGAGTTGCAATTATTTCTAATGATGATGATAACAAGGTATTTTCTATAGGTTTTAAGACACCACCGGATAATGACACGGGAATGCAGCATATAATTGAACATTCTACCTTGTGTGGTTCAAGAAAATATCCGGTTAAAGACCCATTTGTAGAACTATGCAAGGGTTCTCTTAACACATTTCTTAATGCAATGACTTATCCGGATAAGACAGTATATCCTGTTGCAAGCTGCAATATGGCAGATTTTAAGAATATTATGGATGTCTATATGGATGCGGTATTCTATCCTGCAATGTATGAGCATGAGGAGATATTCAAGCAGGAAGGCTGGCATTATGAGCTTGAAGATGTAGATGGAGAGCTTGCTTATAACGGAGTTGTATTTAATGAGATGAAGGGTGTGTATTCTTCAGCAGATGATGTGCTTTCAAGATATACATTTGTATCACTCTTCCCTGATTCTGAATACAAGAATGAATCCGGTGGTGACCCTGAGGCTATACCACAGCTTAAGTATGAAGATTTTATTAAGTATCACAAGGAATATTATCATCCTGTGAACAGTTATATCTATCTGTACGGAGATATTGATGTTGATGAGAGGCTTGAATATCTTAATAACGAATACCTCTCAGCTTTTGATAAGAATGATGTCAATATAGATGCCGAGGTAACTTTCCAGAAAGCATTTGACGCACCTAAGTATGAGACAAGAGAGTATGCAATTACTGATGATGAGCCAGAGGAGGATAACACTTATCTTTCTTACAATGTTGTTATCGGAACATCAACAGACCCAGTAAGCTATCTTGCATTACAGATTCTTGATTATGCACTTATCATGGCACCGGGTGCTCCGCTTAAGCAGGCACTTATTGACGCCGGAATTGGAACAGATGTGTACAGTGTGTTAGAGACTTCTGTGTATCAGCCGGTGTATTCAATTATTACTAAGAATGCGAATGAAAGTGACAGAGACAGATTTGTGAGTGTTGTTGAAGACACGCTTTCTGATATTGTTAAGAACGGTCTTAGCAAGAGAATGGTTAAGGCAGGAATCAACTATTACGAATTCAAATACAGAGAAGCTGATTTTGGGCCATATCCGAAGGGACTTATGTATTATCTCACAATGATGGACAGCTGGCTTTATGATGAGAACAAGCCATTTGTTCATGTTGAGGCAGGAGAGACATTTGAAATAATCAAGAAGAATTCAGAGAACGGCTTCTTTGAGAAATTCATTGAAGACAATATTATTAATAATAATCATGAGGTAGTGTTAAGTCTTGTTCCAAAGCATGGACTTGCAGAGGAGAAGGAAGCAAAGGAAGCAGAGCAGCTTGCAAAGTATAAGGCAACACTTTCCAAGGAAGAACTGGAAGAGCTTGTTAAGCAGACAAAGGCATTAAAGGAATATCAGGATACACCTTCAAGCCAGAAGGATCTTGAGAAGATTCCACAGCTTGAGTTAAAGGATATCACAAGAGAGCCGGCTAAGTTATATATTGACCCTAAGAAGACTGGTGGTGTTGATGTAATCCACCACAATATGTTCACTAATGGAATTGCATATATAATGATGTGCTACGACTGTAAGAATGTGCCTGATGAACTGCTTCCATATATCGGACTTTTAAGCTCGGTTCTTGGACTTATGGATACTGAAAAGTACACATATACAGAGCTGACTAATGAAATCAATATTAACTGTGGTGGAATCTCAACTGATGCTGCCATATACACAGATAATAAGGATTTTGACAAATGTACTATCATGTATGAGGTTAAGGGTAAGGTTCTCTATGACAATATCCAGTTCGTCCTTGATATGATGAATGAAATTATATATAAGACAAAGTTCTCAGATTATAAGAGACTTAAAGAGATAATTGCGAAGCTTAAGTCAAGAATGGAAAGCACAATGACAAGTGCAGGACATTCAACAGCAATGCTTGCAGGTATGGCACAGTTCTCAAGAAATGCATATTATTCTAACGAGATGAGAGGATATGGGTTCTATGAGCTTATACAGAAGCTTGACTCACAGTTTGATGAGCTTAAGGAAGATATCGCAGATAAGTTAAGCAAACTTGTCGATTATATATTCCACAAAGAGAATATTATTGTCAGCTTTACTGCTGATGATAAGGGATATGATGCATTTGCACCTGCTTTCGGAAAGTATGCGGAAGAATTGAAAAAATCGGACATGCCAGCATGCGAAAGAAAGTACACACCTGCAAATGTCAAGACAGGATATACTTCAGCTTCACAGGTCCAGTATGTTGCAAGATGTGGTAACTTCAGAGATGGAGGATATGAATACACAGGAGCATTAAGAGTGCTTAAGGTTATATTCTCGTATGATTATCTCTGGATTAATGTTAGAGTAAAAGGCGGCGCATACGGCTGCATGAGCGGTTCTTACAGAAACGGTGACATGTATATGGTTTCTTACAGAGACCCTAACTTAAGAAAGACTAACGATATATATGAAAATGCAGCAGACTATCTTGAACATTTTGATGTAAGCGACAGGGACATGGTCAAGTTCATAATCGGAACAATAGGTGATATGGATACACCTATGAATCCGGCAGCAAAGGGAACAAGATCATTTGGTGCATACATCTGTAACACAGATTATGAATCACTCAAGAAAGAAAGAGGTCAGGTTCTTGACTGTAATGTAGAAAGAATAAGAGAGCTTGCTCCACTTGTAAGATGTGCAATGGATGAGAATTATTTCTGCGTTGTGGGAAGCAGCAAGGAAATCAATAAAGAGAGTGAGCTTTTTGATAAGATACAGCCACTTATCAAGGTACAGGGATAACAGAAAGGAAGAATGTATGAATTTAGATGAGATGCTTGCAGCCAGCGGAATTACCGGGGGCGCTAAGGCAGAGAACACAAGAACTAAGACAGGCTTTGTAACATTTATAGGAAGACCTAATGTTGGTAAGTCAACACTTATGAATCAGATAATCGGACAGAAGATTGCGATTACTTCTAACAAGCCTCAGACTACAAGAAACAGAATACAGACTGTATACACTGATGAGCGTGGACAGATTGTTTTCGTTGATACTCCGGGTATCCACAAGGCTAAGAACAAGCTTGGTGAATACATGGTTGGTGCGGCAGAGAAGACAATCAGTGAGGTTGACCTTATATGCTGGCTTGTTGAGCCTACAACACATCTTGGAGCTGCCGAGGAGCATATCGTTGAGAAGCTTAAAGAATGTAAAACTCCTATAGTTCTTGTTATCAATAAGACTGACACAATCAAGAAAGAGGAGATTCTTCCGGTTATTGACTGCTACAGAAAGGAACTTGATTTTGTTGATATTGTTCCTGTGTGCGCAAGAAACGGCAATAATGTTGACGACCTGCTTGATGTTATATTCTCACATCTTGATTATGGTCCGATGTACTATGATGAAGATACAGTAACAGACCAGCCAATGAAGCAGATTGTTGCAGAGCTTATAAGAGAGAAGGCACTTCATGCATTAAATGATGAGATTCCACATGGAATTGCGGTTGTTATTGACAGCTTTAAGGAAAGAAGAAATGCAAGAGGTCCTATTACAGATATCGACGCTACTATCATATGCGAAAGAGATTCCCATAAAGGAATTATTATCGGCAAGGGTGGTGAAATGCTTAAGAAAATCGGAACTAATGCAAGATACGAGATTGAGAAGCAGCTTGACATGAAGGTTAATCTTAAGCTCTGGGTAAAAGTTAAGAAGGAATGGCGCGACAGTGATATTCTTCTTAAGAACTTCGGATATGACAAGAAGAAGGACAAATAATATACATGACAGGAGGGTGCGATGGCGGAGGTTACTACTGTTACAGGCATGATACTTTCCGCCATGCCTGTCGGGGAATATGACAGAAGACTGGTTATACTGACTAAGGAGTATGGCAAGATAACGGTATTTGCGAAAGGTGCGAGAAAGCCTAACAGCGCATTGATTGGTGTTACGAGAAGCTTTATATTCGGAACATTTGAGGTGTACCGTGGACGCGATTCATATACGATGTATAAGGCATCAGCTAAGGAGTACTTTGAAAATGTGGTAAATGACCTTAATGCCGTGTGCTACGCCTGCTATTTTGCTGAGATTGCAGATTATTATGGCAGGGAGAATCTTGATGCATCAGAAATGATTAATCTGCTTTATATCACTCTAAAGGCATTGGGCAGAGGTGCTGTAAGCCATGAACTTATAAGATTCATATACGAGATAAGAATGATTGCAGTTAACGGTGAGTGTCCGGATTTCTTCACATGTCACGAATGCGGAAGAGAAGATAATCTGTATGTATATTCATATTCAAGAAACGGACTATGCTGTAAGAATTGTGCCACAAATGTATATGATGGAATTACACTTTCGGGCTCAACGGTATATACACTCCAGTATATTGTCACAGCACAGCTTAACAGGCTGTATTCATTCACCGTTACCAAAGAAGTCCAGGAAGAATTAAGGCTTGTGGTAAACAGGCTGGAAAGCATTGTATTCGATAAAGAATTTAAGTCGAAGGAAATGCTTAATCTGACCATATAAATATTACATAAACTGGCTATGTTATCATATGCCAGTTTTTTGTATATTAAGGGGTAAAGATTTTATGTAACATTCAGACGAAAGGAGAGACAATATGCCGGATAAAAATGTGTCTCATAATAACCAGAAGAAAATAGCAGCAATTAATGATTATTCTGGTTTTGGAAGATGTTCTATTGCAGTTGAGCTACCTGTTATATCAGCAATGAAGATTCAGTGCTGTCCAATGCCTACATCGATATTTTCTAATCATACAGGTTTTGACAGCTTTTATTTTAAAGATTTCACAGAGAATATGCCGCCTTATATGGCAGAGTGGAAGAAGTTAAACCTTAAATTCGATGGAATTGTAACAGGGTTCTTAGGTTCACATAATCAGATTGCAATTGTTGAAGAATTTTTCAAGAATTTCAAGACCGAAGATAATATTGTTGTTATCGACCCGGTTATGGGTGATTACGGAAATCTGTATCCGACATATACTGATGAGACATGCCAGGAGATGAAGAAGCTTGTAAAATATGCAGATATTCTTACTCCAAACCTCACAGAAGCATGTATTATAACTGACGAGCCATACAGACCGGATTATTCCAATGATGAGCTTAAAAAAATTGCGATGAAGCTTGTTGCAATGGGACCATCTAAGATTGTTATTACAGGAATCCAGCGGGGCCATTATATTGGTAATTACTGTTACGAAAAGAACAGGGAAGACTATCTTATTAAGACTATGAAGGTTGGAACACAGCGTTCCGGAACAGGAGATATATTCGCATCAATAATAGCGGCAGACGCTGTCAATGGTGTGAATTTCCACGAGTCAGTAAGAAAGGCATCTACATTCATAAAGAAATGCATACTCAAGGCTATAGAGATGGATATTCCTCTGACAGACGGTGTGCCGTTTGAGGAACTGCTGACTACGTTGAAGTAAAAAGGAGAAGAATTACAATGGAGATATTATATAAGGTTCATAATAATTTATATGTTAATTTAACTAACAAATGTCCATATTCATGTACTTTCTGTTTAAGACAGACAATGGACAGAATCGGAGAGTCAGGCAGACTCTGGCTTGAGAGAGAACCATCATATGATGAGGTTATTGCTGAATTTGAAAAGTTCAATATGGATGAGTATGAAGAAGTCGTATTCTGCGGATTCGGAGAACCGACAGAAAGATTCGATGTTCTTATCAAGGTTGCTGAGTATGTCAAGAAAACATATGGCAAAAAGACAAGAATCAATACTAACGGAGTTGGAAATCTTGTTAATGGCAGAGACATTGTGCCAGAGATGGAAGGCTTGATTGACACAATATCAATCAGTCTTAACAATCCACACAAAGATGAATACAATGCACTTGTAAGAAGTAAGTTCGGCGAAAAATCATTTGATGAAATGATAAGCTTCGCAAAGGAATGTACCAGGTATATCCCTAATGTTGTTCTTACAACAGTTGACACAACCATATCTCACGAGGAAGAGGCAGAGTGTCAGAAGCTATGTGATGAGATAGGGGCTGCTTACAGGATTCGTCCCTGGGAGGATTAATGGCAGCAGTTTTATAATGTGACGTGTACGTATATAAAAACAATTCTTTGTTAAATACATTAAAAATATTGACCTTGACATTGGTTCATACTATACAATTGCATTATGAATATTAAATAGTTTTTGAAACAAAAATTATTGATATTCATGCAAATATATAATATAGTGATGCCTTTTAATGGCAGAAAGGGAGGTCAATATGCGCAGAATAACTAAAAGACGTCTTAGCAGTCTTTTATGTGCAGTTCTTATGCTTATTACAAGCATAGATGTGGCTGCATTTGCAGCAGGATCAGATGCGTCAAAAAGAAAGATTGACGTATGGGATATGGGTGCAGTACAGGAAGCAGATACTAGTAAATATAATAATAATATCACTGCTTCTGACTGGGATAGTTGTGCCAATGTATCCCAGGCTGGAAAATTTGTTGCTGGAGAGACAACATTTGGTGATCTTACTATCAATCATATAGCTAATGACAGATTGTTCTCAACATCAAGCAAAAACTATGGAACCAATGCTTTAGCAACAACAGCATATGATGATGGATATACAGCGGGTGGTATGTATTACTGTAATGGTACAGGAGGAGAGACAAGAAGAAATGTTACCATTAACAATGTAATAGCAGGAGATAAGATAGTTGTATACATGGCATCAAGCAATGCTGCTACAGGAACACTTGTTTTTAAATATCTTGGTGAAGATAATGAACAGGTAGAAAAAGCCAGCTTTACTAACAAGGGTACTAAATATGAATTTGTGGCTAAGTATAGTGGATCATATAAGGTATATACAGATGCAGCAGCAGGAAAACCTATATATAACAGAATTGTCAGGATACCTGGAGTTGCAGTAAGTGGAACAATAGATGGCGCACAGCTAAGCGGCTATAAGGTTATGTTTAAGGATGAGGCTAATGGTATTACATATGATGCAGATATAAAGGGGAATACATTTACAGCTACACTTGCAGCAGGCTGTAATTATACTGCAGTATTATCAGGAGTAGCAGGATATGGATTTTCGAATGCTACAAAGAATATTTCGACAACAGTAGATGAAGCTCTTACAGGAAAGTCTGGAGTTACATTAAGCATAGAAGAGAAGAAAGTGTATACATACACAGGAAAGGTTACAGGCTTTGCTGCTGACTATGATACATCTAATTTATCAGTCAAACTTGTGGCTGATTCATCTTCATTAGCAGATGATGTGATTCTTAAGCTTGATTCTGAAAAGGCATTTACAGCTACACTTGAACCTGATGTCAAGTATACAGTTGAACTTATCGGAGTTAATGATTATGAAGTTTTAAGCGGAGGCGAGATAATAAGTCAGGTAAGCTATTCCAGAGATATTGAAGTTTCTGCCAGAAGGTTATATAAGGCAGCAGGAAAGTTTGCAGGACTTGATGGTAATACAGCTGTTACAGATGTTAAGTTTACGAATGTAGATGATAAGTATATATATACAGGAAAAGTAACGACAGATGGATATGAAGTTATGTTAAGAAATGGTTCATATTCAATCGAAGCTGTTGCTGATGGATATAGAACAACAACACATATAGTAGTAAGCGATGCTGATGTGACTAAAGATATTTTAATGGTATCTACCAAGGATAAAGAGCAGGTTGAAAGAGTATCTGATATATATGTTGGATATGAAGAAAAAGGAAATATTAATTTTAATACAGTAAAAGAGGCGATATCAGCAATATCGGCAATGACACCAGCTCCGGATGAAAAGAACGGAGTTACTGTACATATTGCTCCTGGTACATACAGAGAACAGGTTGTTATATCAACTCCTTATGTAAGACTTGTTAATGATGAAAAGTCATCAGGTAAAGAGGTACTTCTTACATGGTATTATGGAATTGGATATGAGTATTACAGCATAGATTCAACCGGTTATTATAATGCTGAAAATGCATATGATAAGTATGATAAAGCTGCTGCTTCAAAGTGGGGTTGTTCAGTATTGCTTAAAAATACAGCAACTGGTTTTAGTGCTGATGGAATTACATTTGAAGCTTCTTTTAACCGATATATAACAGATGAAGAAATAGAAGATGGCGTAAGTCCAACTGATACGAAGCTTCCAGAAAGAAATTACTCAACAGATGTTACATCAAAAGCAGCAACTGAAAGAGCAACAGCCATGGCTATAGAAGCTGATAAGGTAGAATTTACAGATTGTGCATTCCTTGGAAGCCAGGATACATTATATACAGGTAATTCTGCAACTAATATGTATTTTAAGAACTGTCGCATAGAAGGTAATACAGATTACATATTTGGTGATGGCAATGCAGTATTTGACGGATGTGAGCTTAGATTCTTTGGTTATAGTACAGGCTCTGTTGGCGGTTATATTACAGCACACAAGCCAACAGCAGCAACTAAGGCAGGGTATGTGTTTAGAAACTGTACAATAACAGGAAACGATGAACTTGAGGTAAATGCGGGATATCTTGGAAGACCTTGGGGACAGGATGCGAGAGTAACATTCCTTAATACTAAGATAAATGGCAGTTACATAAAAGATGAAGGATGGTTTGATATGTCTGGTAACAAACCAGAAAAAGCAAACTATAAAGAATATAATTCTGTTTACACAGATGGAACAGCAGTTGATATGTCTAAGAGAGTTACAGGAGTTGTGACAGATGACAGCGTTGCAAAGAAAGATGTTGTGAATGATTATCTTTCTGGCTGGACACCTTCGGATTATGTTGCTGATGAGAGTACAGTGATATTTGAAAAAACACCATATCTTGTTGATAATGGAGATATCAATGCACCATATCCAGGACATACTCTTACTGTAGTATACTCACTTGGCAATGCAAATGATGCATCTGATGCATCAGTAATCCGTTGGTATATTGTTGATAATGATGGAAACAGGACTCTTGTAAAAGCAACAAGCGCCAATGTAGACAATACATATAAAATCACAAAAGATGCAATTGGAAAGTATATTGAAGTTGAAGTTGTACCTGAAAACATAAGCGGAATAAAGTCTGAAGCGGTAAGTTATAAGGCAGATGCATATGTAAGGGAAGGATATGAAGATCCAACGGGTTCAACAGATATAGAACTTGGAGATGGAGTAAATGTATTTTTAGCAGGTGATTCAACAGTTAAGGATTATTCAGCATCAGGTATGTATATGAGTGGCAAGGCTCAGGCAGAAGGTTCATGGGGTGAATATTTACAGACATTCTTTGACTCTTCAAAGGTTAAGGTACAGAACTATGCTAATGGAGGAAGAAGCAGCCGTAACTTTATTAATGAAGGATCATTAGATAAGATAAAAGCCAATATTAAAGAAGGCGATTATCTGTTTATACAGTTTGGTCACAATGATTGCGCTAATGGAAAAGGATATCTTGAAGATAGATATGTACCACTTGGAGAACCAGATGCTAACGGAATATATCCGGTAACAGCAGGAACTAAAGTGGCAACACCATCATCGCTTGCTTCAAAGTATGGTGACAGCTTTTATTCGTATGATTGTGGTGGTACTTATAAGTGGTATCTTACACAGTATATCGAGACAGCGAGAGAAGTAGGAGCTATACCGGTTCTTGTAACACCAGTATCAAGACTTTATTATACAAATGATGGAACTATCAAACCACATCATGATTCAACAGATACAACAACAGGAACACTGGTAACAGAAAATAACGCCTATGTTGAGGCAGTTAAACAGCTTGCAAAGGAACAGAATGTGTTGCTTATTGATGGATTTGAGATAACAAAAAATATGTATGAGGAAGCATACAAAGCAGATGAAAAGGCAGCTAATGGCAAATCTGTTAATGGTATGCAGGTTATGTCAGCAGGAGATAGCACACATAGCAATAAGCTTGGCGGTTTTATAACAGCAGAACTTTTTGCACAACAGATTCAGAATATGAATATATCACTCTCAAAGGCTGTCAAAGCACCATCAAGGGTAGCGGGCGTTAATCCAGATGGACAGCAGGTATTTGTTGTTGATAAAAATGGAACACTTACAGCAAAAGCAGCAGATTCAGATGGCAGTTTTACAGTTGATGCAGTTTACTGGACAACAAAAGGTCAGAGTCTTTTAAGTGCTATTAGTGCAAAAAATGAAGAGCTTAATAAGAGTGATAATCCGGCGCCAGGACCAACACCAACGCCAGGACCAACACCAACGCCAGGACCAACACCAACGCCGGATCCGACACCAACGCCAGATCCAACGCCAGCACCGGATACGGGTGATGATAATAAGAAAAGCGATGAAACCATTTCAGGTGATAAGGAACAGGCAGAAGATAGTGTAAAGACAGCTGATGTGTATAATGTAGCAGGTTATAGTATAATGTTGTTTATGGCATTAGCAGGAATTGTATTTGTTATACATGAAGATAAGAAGAAAAAGAACACTATTGATTAATGCATAATATAAGCCGGATGTATAATAACAGAAGTTGTTATATATCTGGCTTTTCTGATATTTTTTGAATTACATATATGTTGGCAGTGCATTAAAAATTATACAATGTGCTATTTAAGTGTGAAAGTATATTGAGCTTGGGAGGATTAAGACATCATTCCTCTTGCTAATCAGCACTAAATGTTATAAAATGATTAAGATTATGTAGCAGCCGATGCAGTTCGATGTAGTCAGGCTGTTGCCTTTAGGAGGATTATATTATTATGGAAAAGACAATGGAGAAAATTGTTTCTTTAGCTAAGGCAAGAGGATTTGTTTACCCAGGTTCTGAAATCTATGGCGGATTAGCTAATACCTGGGATTATGGTAACCTTGGTGTTGAGTTAAAGAACAATGTTAAGAAGGCATGGTGGCAGAAGTTCGTACAGGAAAGCCCATACAATGTAGGAGTTGACTGTGCAATTCTTATGAACCCTCAGACTTGGGTAGCATCAGGTCATCTTGGTGGATTTTCTGATCCATTAATGGACTGCAAGGAATGTCATGAGAGATTCAGAGCAGATAAACTTATAGAAGACTGGGCAGACGAGAATTCATATGATCTCGGCGGTTCAGTTGATGGATGGACACAGGAGCAGATGAAGAATTTCATCGATGAGAAGAATATCTGCTGTCCTTCATGTGGAAAGCACAATTTCACAGATATAAGACAGTTTAACCTTATGTTTAAGACATTCCAGGGTGTAACTGAGGATGCCAAGAACACAGTATATTTAAGACCAGAGACAGCTCAGGGTATCTTTGTTAACTTCAAGAATGTTCAGAGAACATCAAGAAAGAAAGTACCTTTTGGTATTGGACAGATTGGTAAGTCATTCCGTAACGAGATTACACCAGGTAACTTCACATTCAGAACAAGAGAGTTCGAGCAGATGGAATTAGAGTTCTTCTGCAAGCCTGGAACAGATCTTGAGTGGTTCACATACTGGAGACAGTACTGCATCGACTGGCTTAAGGCATTAGGAATGAAGGAAGATGAGATGAGAGCAAGAGATCATTCACCAGAAGAACTCTGTTTCTACTCTAAGGGAACAACAGATATCGAATTCCTCTTCCCATTCGGATGGGGCGAGCTCTGGGGTATTGCAGACAGAACAGATTATGACCTTACTCAGCATCAGACAGTATCTGGTGAAGATATGTCATACTTTGATGATGAAGCTAAGGAGAAGTATATACCATATGTTATTGAGCCTTCACTTGGTGCGGATCGTGTAACATTAGCATTCCTTTGCTCAGCTTATGATGAGGAAGAGCTTGAAGGCGGAGATGTAAGAACGGTTCTTCATTTCCATCCTGCATTAGCACCAGTTAAGATAGGTATTCTTCCACTTTCTAAGAAGTTAAATGAAGGTGCAGAAAAGGTGTATGCAGAACTTTCTAAGTATTACAATTGTGAGTTTGATGACAGAGGTAATATTGGAAAGAGATACAGAAGACAGGATGAGATTGGTACTCCATTCTGTATCACATATGATTTCGATTCAGAAGAAGATGGTGCTGTAACTGTAAGAGACAGAGATACAATGCAACAGGAAAGAATAAAGATAGCAGATCTTAAGGCGTATTTTGAAGATAAGTTCAGATTTTAATTAATAAAAGAACGGAATTTAAATCGATAATTAAAAGGAAAGAATTATGCTGTGTACTAAATGTGGTCAGGAATATGAGGGCAGTCAGTGCCCAAGATGTGATGGACCTGTTATATTAGTTAACAACAGTGATTATCTTGCCAGAAGAAAAGCATATGAGGAGAAGCAGGCTTTGAAAGAGAGGTCTGCTTCTTCTGATAAAAAAGAGGAATCACAGAGTGACTATGGACAGGCATTAGCAAAACGCGTGCAGGCGATAAAGAATCAGAGCAGAAACAAGACAGAAAGTAAGAAGCAGAGTCAGAACAGAAGCAAAGCGGACAGCAGAAAGCAGGGACAAAGTAGCGGAAAAACAGGTGGCAACAGGAATGGTAATCAGGAAAAGCCACAGATAAGAATTGCACGACATAAAGTAAACAAAAGAATGAAAATGATAGCGGCAGTGCTGATAGCAGTAGTGCTTATTGGTGTCGCAGCATTTGGAATATACAAGCTTGCAACTAAGAAGAATTATGCTCTTTATGTAAGCTACAACGGAAAGATATATGATATAGCAGGGCTGGACAGCAATTATGTGTGTGATGAAAGTGATGCAATATTTGCGGCAGACAGTAAGACCTTCTATACAGCACAGTGGCCGGAACAGATAGATTCAGGTAAGAATATCTTAAGCGTTGCGAGTGACAATGGAAAGTATTTCGTTACGGTAACATATGATGAGTCCAACTCGTCTGGCAGATATTCAATGTACATATGGAGTAAGGACGAATGTGTTCTTGTGTCAGAAGATAATCTGCAGAAAGAGATTATGTATATCTCTGATGACGGTCTTGTTATATACACGAATATTAATATTATTAATGACGAGGGTTCTACTAATGGAACAAGCCTTGCCATGAGCAGAGTCAAAGAAGTTAAGAAACAGCCTGAGGCACAGACAACTCTTATAGAGGGTAATCTTAATAAGGCATATGTGTATGAGTCAAAGCACCTGATAGTATGTCTTACTAATGCAGGCTCATTGTATACATATGATTATGAAAAAAAAGAAAAGCCGGTTTCAGTTGCAGATGCAGTTATGCAGTTATGGCCGGTGTCAGAGAACATGACAGGTGTGTATACAGCGAATGCAGACAGCCTTAATACAAGAAAAGATGTGGATACATTGCTGTATTCTAAGAGTGATGGAGTATATTATTACTCATGCAAAGATGCATCTGCGTATAAGATAGACAAGAAGACAGACAATGATGCAGATTATGTATTTGATAGAGACAATTCGCTTATATACAGAATTTCAGGTACATCAATGACATCAGCACTTATCAGAGAAACTAAAGTGAGTGAGTATGTGGATGTTGATTCTATGACTAAGGAAAAGAATTACATATATAATTCATCAGATGGTCAGATAGTGTATGTTAATGCGAAAGGACAGCTTCGAGTAGTTGATAACAACAAGATTACAGACATTGCGTCAGATGTTAATGCAGGTTCATTATCTAAAGTGTATAATAAAGGCAAGGCTTTAACATATGTTTCAGGCGGCAGGCAGTACTATATGGATAACATTAAGAGCAAAGCTGTTGCAATTCTGGAATCAGATGCAGTTACAGATACAGAGGGAACATATTTTTACAAGAACCGAATCTATGCGTATGATGCTGATAATATTCTTTATTCTAATACACTGAAGGGAAATGATATCAGCAATATAGGCTACGTTGAAAGATTGTGGCTTGGAACAGAACTAAGATAATTGCAAATGTATTAAAACAGGTATAAGTTATGGATTTATTTGAATATATGCGTGAAAACAATAAGAATACAGAATCTCCATTGGCTATGAGATTAAGACCGGAAACACTCGATGAAATGGTAGGACAGTCTCATATAATCGGAAAGGATAAACTGCTTTACAGGGCAATTAAGGCAGATAAACTTAGCTCAGTAATATTTTATGGTCCACCTGGAACAGGAAAGACAACTTTAGCTAGAATAATTGCTAATACAACAAGTGCAGAGTTTAATCAGGTTAATGCCACAGTTGCCGGAAAGAAGGATATGGAAGAGGTTGTTGCCAAGGCGAAAGACAATCTTGGAATGTATGGAAGAAAGACCATTCTTTTCGTAGACGAGATTCACCGCTTTAATAAGGGACAGCAGGATTATCTGCTTCCATTTGTTGAGGATGGAACAATAATTCTTATTGGTGCAACGACAGAGAATCCGTACTTTGAAGTAAATGGAGCTTTAATATCAAGGTCAATAATATTTGAATTAAAACCACTAGAGAAAGAAGATATCAAGACAATAATAAAGCGTGCTGTGTATGATGAGAAGAAGGGCATGGGAAGCTACAATGCAGCAATAGACGATGATGCACTGGAATTCCTTGCAGATATATCCAACGGAGATGCGAGAAATGCACTTAATGCCATTGAACTTGGAATACTCACAACAGACAGATCAGATGATGGAGTTATACATATAGATCTTGCAACAGCACAGGAATGTATCCAGAAGCGCTCAGTAAGATATGATAAAGAGGGCGACAACCACTACGATACAATATCAGCATTTATTAAGAGTATGAGAGGGTCTGATCCTGATGCAGTAAGCTATTATCTTGCCAAGATGCTGTATGCAGGTGAAGATATCAAATTCATTGCAAGACGAATAATGATATGTGCCAGTGAGGATGTCGGCAATGCTGATCCTAATGCACTGCAGGTTGCAGTAGCTGCGGCACAGGCTGTTGAGCGTATCGGCATGCCGGAGGCGAGAATTATACTTAGTCAGGCTGCACTTTATATTGCGACAGCACCTAAGAGCAATTCCTGTATCAAGGCTATTGATAAAGCAATGGATGTTGTTAAGAATTCAAAGACTGCACCGGTTCCTGTACATTTGCAGGATGCCCATTATAAAGGTAGTGCCAAGTTAGGACACGGTGTAGGATACTTATATGCACATGATTATCCTAATCATTACGTCAGACAGCAGTATCTTCCGGATGCTTATGTGAATGAGAAATTCTATGAGCCGGGAGATATGGGATATGAGAGGGATATTAAGAAACATTTGGATAAGATTAAGTCGGAGGCATAGTTTCCAATGAGGGATTACATAAACAGACTTTCAAGAGGCAGTTCAATTATCAAAGTACCAAAGCTGTCATGCAGTGAGGAACAGATTACCATGGATATTATGTGTAATACAGTTGCTACAGGCAGCTTCATATGTGATGCCACCGATAAGGTTTATGGAATGGTCTATGCTGACAATGAGAGGGTAAAGATTCTTTCAGAACAATTTGGTGGTACGCATATTATAACTGAATATCAGGTGGACGCTTCCGGACTTGAAGAAAATGATGAGATAGAGGGAACATTTACAGTAGTATGTAATGCCGGCGAGAAAAAGATACCATTTGCATTCAGATGTATGAAAGAGAATCAGGATGATATAAGAAATCATGTTAAGACTGAAGCAGTTGTTCTGCACATTGATAACGAAGAGAATACAATTATACACAAAGATGAAGCAGAGCAGTTTGAATGTGTGCTTATAAAGAGTGGCACAGAAGAAACAGAGATTGATATATATGCAGATGCAGATTTTATTGAATTAGAGAAGGACAGCTTATCAACTGATGATTTTGCAGGTGACAGGGCTGTAATTAAATATATAGTTAATCCACAGAAAATGCATGCAGGCAACAACTATGGATATATACATATAGTAAGTTATACGCAGCATTTAAAGATAAATGTGAGTGTTATATGTAAGAAAGCTGACGAATCGGAAGATTTTGAAGTCAGAAGAGAAGAAAAACTGGCACAATATAAGCTTACGAAGCTTTATCTTGATTTCAGAATGAAGAAAATCAAGAAAGAAAAATGGATTGCTGAATCTATGCAGACAGTTGACAGAATAAGGGGAATTAAGGGCACAGATGTATTTTATGATATTGTGCAGATACAACTGCTTATGGCGTCTGGAAGAGAGGAAACAGCAACACAGATATATAATAATATCAAGAAAGATATAGTCGGAAGAATTGGTGAAAATGTAGAACTTTACTGCTATTTTCTGTATGTTTCGACACTTATTGTGCGTGAAGAGGAGTATACGGCTCAGGTTTTATCACAGGTTAAGAAGTTCTTTGAGAATGGCTATGATACATATAGAATATTATGGATACTTTTTTACTTGAGTACAGATTCAGATAATAAGAGTATAAGACTTGTAAGAATAAAGGATGTAATTAATTCAGGATGCATAAGCCCTGTTATGTATATTGAGGCTATGAACATTATTAATGCACAGCCTGTTTTACTACGGGTGCTTAATCAGTTTGAAATGCAGGTTATTAATTATGGATGCAGGAACGACATTATTAGCGAGAAGCTTGCAATGCAGATTGCAGATGTTGTGGCTAATGAGAAGAATATTAATATTAATACTCTTATTATACTAAAAAAGATATATGATAAATATGAGAAAGACGAGATACTGACAGTTCTTGTAACCCAAATGGTAAGAATGGGCATGACAGGAGAAAACTGCTTTGAGATATATGAAAAAGGGGTATTAAGAGGTCTGAAAATAACAAGATTATATGAGTTTTATATTGCCAGTATGCCTAAAAAGACAGACAGGCAGCTGCCAAAGATAGTGTTGATGTATTTTGCATATGACAATACTCTTGCAGATGAAGATAAAGCATTTTTATATGCAAATGTGGTGACGGGCAGAGATTCGTACTATAAGGATATCTATGAAGGTTATGAAAGAAATATAGAGATATATGTGTATGAACAGCTTAAAGCCGGCAATATCAGTGACAATCTTGTTGTATTATACAAGGCACTTCTTAAGACACAGCTTGTGTGTGATGACACGGGCACATTTGTAAGTAAAATGCCATATATGTACAGAATGCAGTGCTTTAGTGATGTGGTAAGATATGTACATGTCAGATATCCGCAGTTTACAGAAGAAACAGTATATGAGCTTTCAGGGGAAACAGCATATATATGTATGTATGGAAGTGACTGCGAGATTACATTTGAATGTATTGACGGACAGATTAGAAAAGATACAATTGATTATGATATAGAAAAAGTGTTTGATATACAGCAGTATGCAGAGGTGTTTGAGGCTGCAGGTGATTATGGAAAGAACAATTCCAGAATAATTATGAGCAGAATCTGTGAAATGAGAAAGAATTCACAGAATACACAAGAAACACTTAAGCTGTACAAAACAATAAAAAAGGAACAGGGTATCAGTGAACAGTATAAACAGCAGATTAATGCCTGGATGATTGATTATTACTATCATTATTATGAAGAAGATGATTTCTGGCATGAATACAATTATGTTGATACAGATAATCTGACGAAGAAGGATGCGGGAAAGCTGATAGAGATACTTATAGATTCATCAATGTATTCACAGGCATATGAGATAGCCGGTATATACGGTTGCTGTATGGCAAAAGCGGCAAAACTTCTTAAAATGACTGACTATATTCTTACAAATGTATCAGACGGACATAGTCAGATTATTGATGAGATTACTCAATATATATTCAGACACAACATTTATAATGAACCTGTTCTTTCTTATATGTGCGAATACTATAATGGGACTAATGATGAAATGTATGCTGTGTGGAAGTCAGCAGTTAATTATAATGTAAATGTATTGCATATGTCAGAAAGGATTCTTGCCCAGATGATGTATACAGGTGTGCATACTGGAAGATTTACAGAGGTGTTTGCTGATTATTATAGTAAGATTCCTGATATGCTTATAGTAAAGGCATATTTATCTTATAATTCACAATTCTATCTTCTCAGGCAGAAGAAGGCTAATGATATAGTATTCAGAGTTATAGAGGAGTGTATGGGGGATGGATATGGATTGCCAGAGTGTTGTTATGTAGCATGGCTTAAGAATCTGTCAAGAAACCCTGTTGCGTTAAGAGAAGATACATCTGAAAAAGAACTTGCACAATCAGTCCTTAATGAATTATGTGAACATGACAGAATATATGGATTTTTCAAAAAATTCAAAGGAATACTGGATTTACCATACAATATGCAGGGACTTACTATTGTTGAATACATAGCAGATCCAGATGATAAAGTATCTTTGACATATAGTATTAATGGGGCTGACAGGCTGGTGCAGGTTATGAAGTCTAACGAATGGGGAATATTTACATGCAGGTTTAATCTGTTTTATGGGGATTCATTAGAATATACATTTATAGTTAATGACAGCAATGAACAGGCATCTACAGAGCCGGTAGTCTGCGAATATAAGGATATTCCATCAGAGAACACAGATGGAAGGATTGACATGCTTAATGATTGTCTTGCAAGCAGACAGCAGCATGACCTTACAACATTAAGAAAGCTCATGTATAGTTACTGTGTTGAGGAATACGTTACAAGAGAAATGTTTACAATTGTCAAATGAGGATAGCAGATATGGAGCAGTGTAAAGGACTTATAGCAGGAATAGATATAGGATATAGTAAAATTCAGGCAAGTGTATATTCATATAATTCACGGAATGTGCAGACGGTAAAACTGACAGAGGATTCAAAGGAAAAGACCAGTCTTGCAAATGTTGTTGCTGAATGTATGCGAGCAACAGGTACATCACAGATTCAAAGCATATGTGTAACCATTCCCGATTATCATTCTGATGAAATATCTGCTGTCAGGGATACTCTTAAAAAATGTGATGTATCAGATGGCAGAGGGCAGGTATTAAGCAGAGTTGAAAGCTTTGCATATTATGCGTACAGACAGAAAAGTGAGCTTCATGCTGCTGGTGTGGCACTGTTTGACTACACAAGTGAAGGAATAAGGTGTGATTATCTTGCAGTCAGGAAGAATGACAATAGTAACTATCTGCTTCAGGAACATACAGGATACACATCTGATATATTAAAAAAAGCTGTGATAAGCAAAGAACTTGGACTGGCTGAGAATGAGTTGTGTACATTTGCAGAAGAGTATTTTTCTAAAAGACATGTTTCGGCGGCATATCTTACAGGTGAAGGTTTTGATGTTGAAAAGCTTCCTGAAAGATTTGCAAAGCTTATGGTTACGAGAAGAAAAGCATTTGTCGGACAGAATCTTTTTGCAAAGGGTGCATGCTTTGCGGCAATGGAGATATTGAAGCCGGAAGTGTTTAAGAATGTCATAATGCTTCTTGATAATCATGTGAAATGTGGTATAGAAATAGATATTTCGTCATATGAAAAGCCAATGAGATTCAGGCTGGTAAGACCGGGAAGTAACTGGTATACTGCCGGACGGACTGTGGAATGTATACTTGAGGATATGAGAAGCATTACATTTAAAATAATAACACCTGAGAATAAATATTATGATGAAGTTGTTGATATAAGTGAAATTCCATTCAGGGAAGGGAAAACAACAAGAGTATCTGTGAGCGTAAGCTTTACGGATTCTGACAGGTGTAATATTACAATAAAAGATCTTGGATTTGGCGAGTTTGTCAAAAGTTCAGGAAAAGTTATAAGCAAAGAACTTGTATTAAGAAGCTGAGAATGTGGAAAACATCAGGAAACGGAGAAATACAATGGGGAAAATAATACTGTGCAGAGGAAAGAAGGCAGATACACCACTGACTGTTTTACAGACAGGTGTGAAGTTATATACAGCAGAAGAACTCTGTTATTATATTTATAATAATATATATCTGATTGGACAGGATTTTATAGATGATAATCTTATCAGTTTTCTTGATGAAACCGGAGAAAAAGAGCTGGCAGAAAGAGTAAGGAAGCTGAAAGAAACAGGAGGTTCATTAGCACAGATATTTGTAATAATACTCAAGACAATAGATTATTATTCTGTTGCAGAGATTGAGCAGTTAAGAGAGATTCTTAATACTCTTGGAAAGCAGAGCGTATGCGAAAGGCTTAAAGCAAGAGGAGATGGATATCTCAATGCTGGATATTATTTTGCTGCGGTCAGATGTTACGAGTCAATTATAAAAGATTACAAGGGAAAAGATTTGTTGGCAGCTGATTATGCAAAAGTTTATCATAACCTGGGAACTGCCTATGCAAGAATGTTTATGTATGATAAAGCAGTGATATATTATGATGAGGCATATAGGACGGGTCAGCATGAGGAATCAAAAAAATGCAGTATAGCAGCTTTAATTATGGCAAAGAAGGATAAAGAACCTGTTAATGTTGATGTGGATGAAGATGAATATGTTGTCCAGAAGGAATTGGAAACTTTAATGGATAATGCCAGATATAGTGATGAATATAGGGAACTTGAAGATATTGCCAGATTAAAAGCAGATGGCAATCTGGCACAGTACAACAGGGCGGTAGATGAAAGACTTGACAGGTGGAGAACGTCATACATTAAATATAGCAAAACATTTTAAAGAATTGTGGTGGATATATGGGAATATTTAAAAAAGCTGAAAAAGAAACGATATATGATGATTATGATGATGAATCGTACAGAGATGAGGAACTGCTAGAAGAGGCAGAGAAGGAAAAAACTGCCAATAAAATGTTTAATATATTGAATATATATGAAACGTTTGATAAGAAGAATAAGAAAAAACATGAAGACCGCAAGAGCGGAGAACTTGATGAGAAAACAAAGGAAAAACAGCAGCAGGCCAAGATAGAAGAAGAAAAATATGATCATCTGTTAAACAGTATGCAGGCACAGACGCTTATCAAGGCAGTTGAGAAATATGGAAAGGATGAGGAAGACCGCAAAGAGATTGATGCTATACCTATTGAGCTTCCAAAGGAAAAATCCGACCTTGATAAAATTGCAGAATATGCGATGAGCAGGAATATAGACAGTGTCAATATAAAGGATTTCAGTACACATGATATTGAGGTTTATGTAAGAGAACAGTGTGATATCATGGAAGAAGCAGCGACACATGTAGAAAATGCTAAAGCTGAGTATGAGGCTGTTACTGAAGAATATAATGATATACAGATTATGGAAGAAGCTCCCACACAGATACGTGATAAAATATTGAGTTGTGCAGAGACCATAGACAACATGATGGTTGACAGGCGTATTCTTAAAAGTACAGAACATAAGCTGTCAAATGCGGCATACAGGCGCATGGAAGCTGTGGAAAATGAAATGCCAGGTGGAATAAAGCTTTTGAAAGCATCCGAAGATTATTATGATACTGTTAAGAGAGATTTAAGGATACTTGAGGCAGAACAGCTTAATCTTAGAACTGATGCGGACGTTCTTGTTACAAGACAGATTAAGATAAGAAGGCTTGCGAAAACAGCAATCTTTGCGCTTGCGGCAGTGTTTGCAGTATTTCTTATATCGATGACACTTGTTCAAAATGACAGTGATACGGCACTTTTTATAGGAATATCTTTATTTGCAGCAATTCTTGCAGTTGGAATGTTTGCTTTATTAAAGGTTACTGAAAGAAATGTGATTATAACCGAAATAAAACTTAATAAAGCTACAGCACTGCTTAACAAAGTAAAGATTAAGTTCATTAATGCAGCAAATACGCTGGATTATGAATATACAAAGTTCGGAGTTAAAAGTTCATATGAACTTGATAAGAAATACAGGCTGTACGAGGAGATGAAAAAAGAGCAGATTAGAATGCTTGATATGACATCATCACTTAATTCTGCTGAAAATGAGCTTGAGAATATGCTTAAGAATTTAGGACTTTACAGTCCACATATATGGCTTGGAAGAGTGAGGGCAATCATTAATCCTAAGGAAATGGTTGAAGTGCGGCATGAAATAAATACTCGCCGTTATAAATTAAGGCAGCAGATAGAGTATAATGAAAAACGTATTGATGAAGCAAAGGAAAATATTAAAAAGATAACGCTTTCAAATCCGGCACACAGCGATGGTGCAATGCGCGTAATTGAAATGTATGAGAAGCGACATTCACGGGTTGCAAAATAAAATTGATATGTTACAATAAACAGTGGCTTTTTACGCATATGAATGATAAAAAGCGAAAGAAGTATGGAGGCTATAAGGATGAAAGAAAGACTTGAAGCAATTAGAGAAAGAGCTTTAGCACAGATTAATGAAACTGATTCGCTTGATAAACTGAATGATATCAGAGTCGCTTTCCTTGGAAAGAAGGGTGAACTTACAGAAGTACTTAAAGGTATGAAGGAAGTTGCACCAGAAGACAGACCTAAGGTTGGTCAGATTGTTAATGAGACAAGACAGGCAATTGAAGAAGTATTAGATAAGGCTAAGACAGAATTAGCTGCCAAGAAGAGAGAACTTCAGTTAAAGAGTGAAGTAATAGATGTTACTCTTCCATCTAAGAGGGATGAGTTAGGACATAAGCATCCTAATACACTTGCATTAGAAGAAATCCAGAAGATATTCATCGGAATGGGTTATGAAGTAGTTGATGGACCAGAAGTTGAGTATGATTACTACAACTTTGAGGCACTTAACATACCAGCTAACCACCCGGCTAAGGATGAACAGGATACATTCTACATTAATGATAAGATAGTACTCCGTACACAGACTTCCCCTGTTCAGGCAAGAGTTATGGAGAAGGGCAAGCTCCCTATCAGAATGATTTCTCCAGGACGTGTATACAGAGCAGATGAAGTTGATGCTACACATTCACCATGCTTCCATCAGGTAGAAGGTCTTGTAATTGATAAGGGAATCACATTTGCAGACCTTAAGGGAACTTTAGCAGAATTCGCTAAGGAGCTTTTCGGACCTGATACTAAAGTTAAATTCAGACCACATCATTTCCCATTCACTGAGCCTAGTGCCGAGATGGATGTAAGCTGTTTCAAATGTGGTGGTAAAGGATGCCGTTTCTGTAAGGGCGAGGGATGGATTGAAATCCTCGGCTGTGGAATGGTTCACCCACATGTATTCGAGCTTTGTGGAATTGATAAGGAAGAATATACAGGATTTGCCTTTGGTGTAGGACTTGAGAGAGTTGCTCTTCTTAAGTACGAAATCGATGACATGAGACTTCTTTATGAGAACGATATCAGATTTATAAAGCAGTTCTAAATCGATTCATATAGTGGTCTAACGACTGGAATAAGATAAAGTATATTTAAGGAGAATGACGATATGAATACATCATTAAATTGGATAAAAGCAATGGTTCCAGGTCTTGAGTGTACAGATCAGGAATTCAGAGATGCTATGACACTTTCAGGAACTAAGGTGGAGTGTTTTAATGCATTTGACAAGAACCTTGATAAAATCGTAGTTGGACAGATTCTCTCAGTTGAGAGACATCCTGATGCAGACAAGCTTGTAATATGCCAGGTTAATGTTGGCAGTGAGAATGTGCAGATTGTAACAGGCGCACCTAACATTGAAGTTGGTTCAAGCGGACAGAAGGTTCCTGTAGTATTAGACGGAGGTAAAGTTGCTGGAGGACATGACGGCGGCGCACTTCCAGAAGACGGAATTAAGATTAAGAAGGGCAAGCTAAGAGGAGTAGAGTCATGCGGTATGATGTGCTCTATCGAGGAACTTGGTTCTTCAAGAGAATTCTTCCCGGATGCACCAGAGGAAGGAATATATATATTTGGAGATGATGCTGTTGTTGGTTCAAGTGCGGTAGAATACTTAGGACTTAATGATACAGTATTTGAATATGAGATTACTAATAACCGTGTAGACTGCTACAGCGTTATCGGTATCGCAAGAGAGGCTGCTGCTACATTCAGAAAGCCTTTCAATCCACCGGTTGTTACTAAGACAGGTAACGATGAGGATGTTAACACAATGGTTTCAGTTGATATTGAAGCTAAAGAACTTTGCTCAAGATATGTTGCAAGAGTTGTTAAGAATATCAGACTTGCTCCATCTCCAAAGTGGATGCAGCAAAGACTTATGACAGCAGGTATCAGACCAATCAACAACATTGTTGATATCACTAACTATGTTATGGAAGAATATGGTCAGCCAATGCATGCATATGACTATGATACTATTGCAGGTCACAAGATTGTTGTAAGAACAGCAACTGATGGCGAAAAGTTCGTAACACTTGACGGACAGGAGAGAACTCTTGACGCACAGACACTTCTTATCTGTGATGGTGAGAAACCAGTTGGTATCGCAGGTATCATGGGTGGCGAGAATTCAATGATTACTGATGATGTCCAGACAATGCTTTTTGAAGCAGCTACATTTGACGGAACTAACATCAGAAAGACAACTAAGAAGATTGGTTTAAGAACAGACGCTTCTGGTAAATTTGAGAAGGGACTTGATCCAGAGAACGCAATGGAGGCTATCAACAGAGCATGCCAGCTTATTGAAGAGCTTGATGCAGGTGATGTTGTAGGAGGCGTGGTTGATGTATATCCTGACCCTGTAACTAAGAAGAGACTTCCATTTGAGCCGGCTAAATACAATGCTTTACTTGGTACTAATGTATCAGATGAAGATATGCTTTCTTACTTTGAAAGACTTGAAGTTGAATATGATAAAGATGCTAATGAGCTTATTATTCCAACATTTAGACAGGATCTTAACAGAGACGCGGATATGGCAGAGGAAGTTGCAAGATTCTTCGGATATGACAACATTCCTACAACTCTTCCTAAGGGAGAGACAACAATGGGTAAGATTTCATTTGAGCAGAGTATTGAAGATGCAGCTTCTGAGGTTGCCCAGTTTACAGGATTCTCACAGGCTATGACATACTCATTCGAGAGCCCTAAGGTATTCGATAAGTTAAAACTTCCTGCTGATTCTGTATACAGAAAGACAGTTGTAATCTCTAATCCATTAGGAGAGGATTTCTCGGTTATGAGAACACTTCCAATTCACGGAATGCTTACATCTTTATCTACTAACTATAACAGAAGAAACAAGAATGTTAAGTTATATGAATTAGCTAAGGTTTACCTTGCAGCAGATGATGTTAACGAGCTTCCGGACGAAAGAGTTGAATTCACACTTGGAGCTTTCGGCAGCGTTGACTTCTACTCAATGAAGGGTGTTATTGAAGAATTCCTTGAGAAGATTGGAATGAAGAAGAAGCCAACATATGATGCTAAGGCTGGTATTCCATTCTTACATCCAGGCCGTCAGGCTGATGTATATTACGCTGATAAGAAGATTGGTTACATCGGAGAACTTCATCCGGATGTTGCCGATACTTACTCAATCGGTGAGAGAACATATATTGTTGTTATTGATATTCCAACAGTTACAGAAATGGCAAGCTTCGATAAGAAGTTCACAGGAATTGCAAAGTTCCCAGCTGTAACAAGAGATATCAGTATGGTAATGCCTAAGGAACTTCCAGTTGGTGAAGTTGAGAAGATTATTGAAAAGCGCGGCGGCAAGATATTAGAAAGCTACAACCTCTTCGATATCTACGAAGGAAGCCAGATTAAAGAAGGCTTCAAGTCAGTTGCTTACTCAATCGCATTCAGAGCTAAGGACAGGACACTTGAGGATAAGGATATCACACCAGTAATGGAGAAGATATTCAAGGATCTTGAGGCTGACGGAATCGAGCTTAGAAAGTAATACAGACCCAGCTGTTACAGTGGTCGGTAAAGGGGCGGCGTGTGGCGCCGCCCCTTTGCTTTGAAAGGAGTAGTACATGGATTTACATGATTTTTATTATGATCTGCCAGAGGAGCTTATTGCGCAGGATCCTTTGTCTGACAGATCAAGTTCAAGACTTATGGTGCTTGATAAAGAAACAGGAGAGATTGAACATAAGATATTCAGAGATATCGTAGATTATCTTAAGCCGGGTGATTGTCTTGTTGTTAATGACACTAAGGTAATACCAGCGAGACTTATAGGTACTAAGGCTGATACAGGAGCTACTATTGAAGTGCTTCTTCTTAAAAGACTTGAAGACAGACAGGATACATGGGAAGTGCTTGTAAAGCCTGGTAAGAAGTGCAAAGTCGGTGCTAAGATAGTATTTGGCGGTGGAAAGCTTAAAGGTGAGATTATAGATATAGTTGAAGAGGGAAACAGGCTCATAAAGTTCACATATGATGGTATATTTGAAGAGATACTTGATGAATTAGGACAGATGCCGCTTCCTCCATATATAACACATAAGCTTCAGGATAAGAACAGATACCAGACTGTATATGCAAAGCATGAGGGTTCGGCGGCAGCGCCTACAGCTGGTCTTCATTTTACAGAGAAACTACTTGATAAGATACAGGCTATGGGAGTTAAGATAGCAAGAGTTACACTTCATGTTGGTCTTGGAACTTTCAGACCAGTTAAAGTTGAGAACATTCTTGAACATCATATGCATTCAGAATTTTATCAGGTGGATAAGGAAGCTGCGGATATTATCAATGAAACAAAGGCTAATGGCGGAAGGGTCATAGCCGTAGGTACTACAAGTACAAGAACTCTTGAGTCGGTAGCTGATGAAAATGGTCATATAAAAAATATCCTCCTGTCCCGACACCGCCAACTGCTGTCACAGTGGCTACACCTGCTATGATTGCCTGTGTCTTTGTCAGTCCGCTAAGCAAAGTCGCAACCCCTTTTACCTTTCCGGCTGCGCCCTGAACTAAATTTAGAAAATT
>ENA-OPWW01000291-OPWW01000291.1-human-gut-metagenome-genome-assembly--contig:-NODE-291-length-29448-cov-3.861294_pt1 | contig 29448 bp, 28 predicted proteins | sample MGYA00241513_ERZ502018 | MGnify/ENA primary metagenome ERZ502018 (study PRJEB25962, sample SAMEA2042987) | human gut metagenome | biome: human gut; feature: human-associated habitat; material: faeces...
GAAGTCGTGAGACTTCCCTTTTTTTCATCTTAACGTTTACTATCCTTCATTGTTTGAATGCACAATATGTTTTGTAAAATAGGCAGAATGGCTATGAAGAATAAGTAAACCTAAAAAGCCTTCTTCGTGAGAAGAGGCTTTTTTGTTTTTGAGCTTTTTTGAATAAATAATTGGTTAATAAAATAGTTTAATCAGAAAAATTATTTTAAAATATTATATAGAAGGTCTTTGACTATTAGATTTTAAATAAGAACGGAGATAAATATGGTTAAAATTATAGCGGACAGCACATGTGATTTGTCAGATGCTACATTAAAAAAATATGATATTGATATGTTGCCTTTATATATTCATATGGGTGAAAACGAATACAAGGACAGGTTAGAAGTTACAGTTGAGGATATTTTTAAATGGTCTGATCAATACAACACTACACCAAAAACTTCAGCACCTTCAATTGAAGATGCGCAGAATGCCATTATTCCATATATGGAAAAGAATGCAGATATTATTATGTTTGCCATTTCAGAAGATATGTCAACAACTGCCAATGTTATGCGACTTGCTGCAGACAATCTTGAATATGAAGATCATGTATTTGTAATTAATTCAGAAAGTCTTTCTACAGGAATAGGACTTTTAGTTGTGGAAGCAGCAGTTATGGCAAAGAAGGGGATGGAAGCAAAAGAGATTGTTGACAGAATTGAATCACTTAAGCCATATGTAAGAGCAAGCTTTGTTGTGGATACACTTAAATATCTTCATAGAGGTGGAAGATGCTCAGCAACATCAGCCCTTGTTGGTAGTGTGTTTAAAATTAAACCACGTATTTATGTTGAAAACGGCAAGATGGATGCCGGAAAGAAGTATCGTGGCAAAATCGAAAAGGTAATTCTCCAGTACGTACATGAAATGGAGCAGGATTTGAAAACGGCTAAGAGAGACAGGGTTTTTATTACTCAAACAGGATGCTCCACAGAAGTTGTAAAGTCAGTTAAAGATTATCTTAAAAATCTGGAGCGTACTTATTTGCAGCACCGTGCCAAAATTGAGCAGGTTGTTGCACGCGACAGCGGAAAAGTTAAAGATATACGCAAAAAACTTGAAAAAATTAAAAAATATGTTGACGATATGCTGTCATCGTTGTAAATTTATTAGTATATAATAATATGCTGCCCTTGGTACTGTTCCCAAAGGTAACACGCTTTGGGAACAGTATTTTTTGCGGCATAAAATATAAAGGAGGCACTTTATTTGGAAAAATCTGCTAAAAAAGAACAAATGGGAGGCATCCTGGGGCTGATTGAGCGTGTCGGCAATAAAATCCCGGATATTACCGTTTTGTTCATCGGCGCATTCGTAATTGTTTGCGTTGTGTCTGCAATTCTGTCGCAAATCAGTTTCGACTATGTGCACCCCGCAACAGGCAAACAAATTACGGTTAACAACATGTTAAGCGGTAAGGAACTGGTAACGTTAATGAGCAAAATGGTTACCAACTATGCTAACTTCCCGCCGCTGACAATGGTTATTGTGGCAACTCTCGGTATCGGTATTGCCGACGGTTCCGGCTACATTAACACCGGCTTGAAAAAACTTTTGTCTGTAACACCTAAATTTTTAATTACTCCGGTAGTAATTCTTGCCGGTATGGTCAGCCACCTTGGCCCGGATACCGGTTATGTTATCATTATCCCGATTGCGGCATATATGTTTTATGCAACGGGCAAGCATCCGCTTTCCGGCGTTGCGGCATCTTTTGCCGGTATTGCCGGTGCTTTTTCCGCCAACTATACCCCGTCTGCAATCGACCCCGTAATTCAGGGCTTTACGCAGAGCGCAGCGCAGATTATCGACCCGACTTATCAGGTTAACGTACTTTGCAATTATTTTTATGCGCTGGGTTCTACCTTCCTTGTAATTGCTTCCTGCTGGTGGGTTACCGAAAAAGTAGTTGACCCCTGGCTGTGGAGAACTTATCCGCTGCCGGATGACCTTGACCTTGGCAACGAAAACAATACCGATATTACTCCGCGCGAAAACCGTGCTTTTATGATTGCTACCGGCATTTTAATTTTAATGATTATCGGTTTGTTTGCAGCCCTTTATCCGGAAGATTCCCTGCTGCGTGCGCCTAACGGCGAAATTGCCAGCTTCCAGGCTCCTATTATGCAGTCCATTGTAGCCGTAATTTTTATTTTTGCAGCTGCTGTCGGCCTTGTATACGGCATTTTGTGCGGCAAATTCCGTTCTCCTAAAGATGTTACCGCCGCTATGGAAGAAATTACCAAAACCCTTGTGCAGATGGTTGTATTCTACTTCTTCGCAGCACAATTCCTGTATGCGTTTGGCGCATCCAATATCGGCGTACTGCTTGCGGTATCCGGCGCAGAATTTTTAAAATCGCTGGCTTTGCCGCCGCAGATTACCATTTTGGGCATTATAATTTTTGTAGGCCTGCTGAACCTTATCATCACTTCTGCATCTGCAAAATGGGCAATTTTGGCGCCTATTTTTGTGCCTATGCTGATGGCTGTAGGCATTGCTCCTGAACTTACACAGGCTGCCTACCGCGTAAGTGACAGTGCCGTAAACGTTGTAACGCCTATGTTCGCGTTTTATCCGCTGATTATACTCTACTGCCAGAAATACGTTAAAGAAGCCGGTATCGGTACGCTCAGCTCCATGATGCTGCCGTATACCATTACGCTGCTTGTAGCTTTAACCTTCATGCTTTACTTCTTCTGGTGGTTCGATATTCCTCTGGGCTTCCAGGCAGATTATGTATATCCGCGGCGAATGTAATATTTAAGGAGGCATAATAAATTATGCAGGAAAAATTATTACAAAGATTTTTGCGTTATGTGGCAGTACCTAGCCAGAGCAACGCTGCCAATGCCAATGTACCTTCAAGCGAAGGGCAGCGCAAACTGGCAGAGCTGTTAAAACAGGACTTGGCTGAACTTGGCCTTGTTGACCTTGAAATCAGCGAATATTCCGTACTTACCGGCAAACTGCCGGCTTATCTGCCGGAAGGCTGCACCAAAGAGGTGCCAGCTGTTGGCTGGTGCGCGCATCTTGATACTATTGATATTAATATGTCGCCGGAAATTCATCCGCAGGTGGTTAAAAACTATCAGGGCGGCGATGTATGCCTGAACAAAGAAAAAGATATCTGGATTCGCACGGCAGAACACCCGGAACTTGAAAAATACGTTGGCGAGGATATTGTATTTACTGACGGCACCAGCGTGCTTGGCGCAGATAACAAAGCTGCCATTGCCAACATTATGGTTGCGTTGGAAACCATCGTTAACGAAAAACGCTATCACGGTGATATTTACGTTGCTTTTGTTCCGGATGAAGAAATTGGCCTGCGTGGCTCTAAAAAAATGGATTTCAGCAAATTCCCTGTTAAATTTGCATATACCATTGATTGCTGCGAACTTGGCGAAGTTGTTTACCAAACCTTTAACGCCGGCACTGCCATTGTTAAAATTAAAGGCGTAAGCGCGCACCCCATGAGCGCCAAAGGCGTGCTTATTAACCCGACACTGCTTGCCGTTGACCTTGTTAATATGTTTGACCGCACGCAGACCCCGGAATGTACGGAAGGCACCGAAGGCTATATTTGGGTTAAGAGCATTGTAAGCAATGATACTTATGCCACCGTTACGCTTGACATCCGCGACCATAACAAAAAACGTTATGAAGAACGCAAAGCGGAAATTGCCGCCAATGCCGAAAAATTGCAGGCTATGTATCCGCGTGCCGAAGTTACCTGCACCATGAGTGATACTTACGGCAATATTAACGATGCCGTAACGGAAGATAACAAATACTGCATTGATTATCTGTACACCGCAATGGAAAAACTCGGCATTAAGCCGATAACGCTTGCAATGCGCGGCGGTACGGATGGTTCGTTTATTTCCACCAAAGGCATTTTAACGCCGAACTACTTTACGGCAGGGCATAACTTCCATTCCAACTGCGAATTTTTACCGCTGGGCGCTATGGAAAAATCCTGTAAACTGACGCTGGAACTTGTAGATTTGATTTACAATAAATAAATTGTAAAAGTGTTAGTGTTTAAAACTTAATATTGTTATAGAACAAGCAAAGGATTATGCTGTAAGGCGATATGTAAAAACTGCGGCGGCTAAATTTGTGGTAAAATCCTTCGAGAGTCCGGTGCTATGCCCGGACGGAATCGGAGGAGCTGCAGCATTTTTATAGAGCCGCGCAGTATAATCTTTGCATTGTGATTTGCGAAAAAGCCAAAGTATAATTTGAAATTTATATTTTGGCTTTTTTTGTTATATCAGTATAATTTATAAAAATACGGTTTTATTTTTGTGTGCAGGCAGGAATTTAGAGAAAAATGCCGAAATATTTAATCAAACGATTGATTGAAAAAAGCGGTGATGATATGAAAAACGAAACAGGAAAAAGAGAAAAATTAATAATGTCTGCTATCGGTTTATTTGCAGAATATGGTTATGACAAGGTCAGCATCAGGCAGATTGCGGCAGATGCAGGCGCCAACAGTTCGATGATTTCGTATTACTTTGGCAGTAAGCAGGGGCTTTACGAAGCAATTCTGCGTGAATTGATAAATAATTTTGATGAATTTATAGGCGTTTTGCGTGATGAAAAATTAGACCCGCGTGAAGGGCTGAGGATTTATACACGTTCCATCAGCGATATTTTTCACAAGTATCCGCCTGCCTATGTTAAATTGATATACCGCGAGGTTATTAAGCCGTCGCAGGTATTTCAAGATGTGGTTTTAAACAAATTTAAAAGCAATTCTGCCGTGCTGCTTAAAATGATTGAGCGCGGCAAAGAGCAGGGAATTTTTTTGAAAACACTGGATGAAAAAACAGTGCTTTTGATGCTTATTTCTATCATTAACCTTTATTTTTTAACAAAGCCGCTGCACAGCATGGTTATAGAACAGGATGAAAGTTTTACCGAAAGCTATCTGCGGCAGGTTTTAGATATTTTATTGCGCGGAATTGAGGTAAAAGGCCATGACAAAACGTAAAATTATTACCGCCGTTATTGCAGTAATACTCATTTTGGCAGCAGGTGCTTATAAATTGTATTTGCAGGGCGAAGAAGCCAAAATACTTACCGGAACTGTTGAAGCCACAAAGGCCGATGTGACTCCGCGGCTGGGCGGCTATTTGCGTGAACGTACCGTAAAAGAGGGCGACAGCGTAACTGCCAGGCAGATAATTGCCAGGCTTGATACGCGCGAACTTGAAGCGCAGCTTGCCGAAGATGAAGCAAGCTTAGCCAAAGCCCAGGCCCAGCTGACCGATTTAATTAAGGGAGCGCGCCCGCAGGAACTGCGCGAGGCAGCAGCTAAAACAGAATCGGCACTGGCAGATTATAACCAGGCGCATACCGACCGCCTGCGTTACGAAAAACTGTATCAGGACGGCGCCGTTGCTCGCCAGCTGCTTGACCAGGCAATAGCGGCAGACGTAGTTGCCGAAAACAGTTTAAAAGCGGCGCGTGAACAGGAAGCGCTTTTGATTGAAGGCAACCGTGAAGATGAAATTGAAGCGCAGCGCCGTGAAACGCAGCGTGCGGCAGCAGCACTTGAAAATACTAAAATAGCATTGGGCGATATGACTTTATACAGCCCGGTAAACGGCGTTGTACTGACAAAAAATTATGAAGTGGGCGAATATGTAAGCGCAGGTATGTCGGTGCTTACGGTTGTGGATTTAAGTGACTGCTGGGTAAGGGTTTACGTGCCTTCCGATGTGCTTGGCGTTATCAAAGTGGGGCAGGAGTGCAGTGTAAAAATCGATGCTTATCCGGACAGAACTTTTACCGGTAAAATTAAGGAAATCAGCGACAGCGCCGAGTATACCCCGCGCAACAGCATAACAAAACGCGAGCGTGCAAACCTTGTGTTTGCCGTTAAAGTGGCGCTGCCGAATGAGGAGGGCATCTTTAAGCCGGGCATGGTGGCGGATGTTTTAATAAAATGACGGTACGGGAACTGGCAATAGAAACTAAAGATTTAATTTGTAAATTCGGCGATTTTACGGCGGTGGACAGGCTTAACATTAAGGTTTACAGCGGCGAAATTTACGGTTTCCTTGGTTCCAACGGCAGCGGCAAATCAACAAGCATCCGCATGCTGTGCGGCATTTTAAAACCGGCCGGAGGAACCGGCATTGTGCTGGGTTATGACGTTGTGAAAGAACCGGAAAAAGTTAAGGAAAATATCGGCTATATGTCGCAGAAGTTCAGCCTGTACCTTGATATGACGGTGTTTGAAAACCTTGATTTTTATGCCGGTATGTACGGGTTGAAAGGTGAAGAAAAATATGCCCGCATTGAAGAAATGATTGAGCAGATGAACCTTGAAGACAAACGCAATGAGTTTTCCGGCAATCTTTCCGGCGGTTTAAAGCAGCGTCTGGCGCTGGGGTGCGCAATATTGCACAAACCCAAGCTGCTGTTTCTAGATGAACCGACGAGCGCCGTTGACCCCATTTCGCGCCGCAGCTTTTGGCAGATAATCCACGCGCTGGCAATCGGCGGCACTACAATGGTAGTAACAACGCATTTTATGGAAGAAGCCGAACACTGCGACGAAATGGTATTTTTGGATGCCGGGAAAATGGTTGCCGAAGGCAGCCCCAAAAAGCTGAAAGAAAGCATTAAAGGCACGCTGGTAAGCATTGCCAGTGATGATTCCATTAAACTGCGTGAAGAAATTAAAAAGCGTATTCCGGTGGAAGATGCCTATATTTTCGGGCGCGAACTGCGTGTGCTGGTTGCTCCGCAGGATTTGCCGCTGCTTTCGGACTGGCAGTATAAAATTATTGAACCGACAATGGAAGATGTATTTTCGTACTATCTTGATAAAAAGGGCGGTGGCAAAGTATGAACAGGCTGCTCGCTTTATTAAAAAAAGAATTTATCCAGATGCGCCGCGACCGCCTGACGCTGGTCATTTTGCTGATTATGCCGGTGGTGCAGCTTATAATATACGGCTTTGCCATTAATACGGACGTAAAGCATTTAAAAACGGCGGTGTTCGACCAGTCGTTATCTGCCGAAAGCAGGGAGCTTTTAAACAGCTTTACCGCCAGCGAATATTTTGACCTTATTTACATAGAAGACAGTTTTGAAGACGTTAACCGCAGGGTCGATGCAGGCGATGCCAAAGTGGGCGTAATTATTCCGCCCGATTTGGAAGAAAATTTAAAGCATAACCGGCAGACGCCGGTACAGGTTATTGTAGATGCTACCGATTCCCAGTCAGCTGCTTCGGCCATAGCGGCGGCGCAGTCTATCGGCAATGTAAAATCGCAGAAGGCTTTGCAGGAGAAATACGGCCTGCACAGCAGCCAGACTTCGTTGTATGATGTGCGTGTACGCGCCTGGTACAATCAGGATTTTGTAACGGCGTTTTATATGGTGCCGGGCATTATCGGCGTTGTGCTGACAATGACCATGGTGCTGATAACCTCCATGGCGATTGTGCGCGAAAAGGAAAACGGCACGATGGAGCAGCTTATTGTAAGCCCGCTGCGCCCGTGGGAACTGATACTCGGCAAAATTATTCCTTATATTTTTGTCGGCTATGCGCAGATAACAATTGCGCTGTTTGCGGGCATTATAGTTTTTAACGTGCCGGTGCGCGGCAGCATTACCTTGCTGTATGTTCTGTCGTCGCTGTTTATTACGGCGTCGCTGTCGCTGGGGGTTTTAATCTCCAGCTGCTCCAAAACGCAGATGCAGGCCATACAGATGGGCGTATTTGTGCTGCTGCCGAGCATTATGCTGTCAGGATTTATTTTTCCGCGTGAATCAATGCCTGACTTTTTCTATTACCTGGGAAATTTATTGCCGCTTACGTATTATCTGCAAATTTTGCGCGGCATTTTGTTAAAAGGCAACGGGCTGGAAATTATGTGGCCGCAGGTAATGGCGCTGGTAATTTTTATTTTGCTGACGCTTGGTGCAAGCATTAAAAAATTTGTAAAAACATTGAACTGAAAATGTTATAAAAACCCTCCGGTATGTTATAATTTAGTTATGTAAATAACAATATTACCGGAGGGCTTATGAATATAGGCGCAAGATTGGAAGCCATAGCGGCGCTGGTGCCGCAAAACTGCGTTGTGGCAGATATTGGCACGGACCACGCATATTTGCCGGTGTGGCTTATGCAGAAAGGCTTAATTAAAGCTGCCATAGCGGCAGATATTGCCGAAGGGCCGTGCAGGGCCGCACAAACCAATATCGGCATGTATGGATTGAAAGATAAAATAGAAGTGCGCCGCGGCAGCGGGCTTACCGTGTTAAAGCCGGGAGAGGCTGACGGCGCGGTTATTGCCGGAATGGGCGGCAGCACTATTGTGCAGATTCTGGAAGAAAGCCCGGAAGTAGCCAAAGCACTGAAATTTTTAATAGTTCAGCCTATGGCAGGCGCGCCGGGGCTGCGCAGGTGGGCGTGCGAAAACGGCTGGCGTATTGCAGACGAAGCGCTGGCGGAAGAACCGCAGCATTTATACGAAATTATTATGCTGGTGCCCGGCAGCGAGCCGCCGTACAGCAGCATAGAATATGAAATTGGCCCGCGCCTTATTGAAAAACGGCCGCCGCTTTTTGGCAGGCACATTGAAAAACTTTACGCCGCTTACGCAAGAATGCTTAAAAGCATGGCGCAGAGCAGCAAAGCGCAGCAGAGCGGTAAATATAAAAAAATGCAGGAGCTTCTTGCCGGATTGGAGGAATATAAGCATGAGTGCGACTGTGAATGATATAGTAAAAATTATGGACAGCATTGCTCCGCGCAATCTTGCCGAGGAGTGGGATAACGCCGGTTTTTTAATCGGGCGCGGCAGTAGTTCCGTAAAAAAAATAATGGTAGCGCTTGACGTATCGCCGGAAGTTGTACAGCAGGCTGTTGGGCAAAAAGCAGATATGCTGATAACGCATCATCCGCCGATTTTCAAACCGCTTAAAAGCATCTGCGACAGCAGCTGGCAAAGCGATTTGTTGTTAAAGTGCATAGAAAACGGCATTGCCGTATACAGCGCGCATACAAGCCTTGACAGCGTGCTTGGCGGTGTTAACGATGTGCTTGCGGAAAAGCTCGGCCTGGAGAAAACCGTTTCGCTGGTGAAAAATGACGCTAACTGCGGTGCCTTGGGGCGCGTAGGTTATTTGCCGCAAAAAATGGAATTTGAAAAATTTGCGCAGGTTGTAAAAGAGGCGCTGGGGCTCTCTTTTGTTACCGGCATAAGTGCAGGTAAAACTGTTTACAAGGTTGCTTTATGCGGCGGCGCCGGCATTGATTTTATTGCCGAAGCGCTTGAGCAGGGTGCGGATACTTATGTGACCGGCGATATTAAATACCATGAAGCCCAGAATGCCGTATTCAGCGGGCTGAACCTTATTGATGCCACGCATCAGGGGACGGAGCTGCCGGTTGTGGCGGTGCTGGCCGACAAACTTTCGCTGAGGCTGGCGGCAGCAGGCTTTGCGGCGCAGGTTTTAACGGCGCGCGAAACTTTGCTTTTTAAACAATATTAATGAATTGAGGTACAATAAATGATTAGTGATTTTAAAGCCGGGGCAAAAATTTGCCAGTCGGTGCTTCTGCGTGTTCAGCGCGTGGGCACATCTTCTAACGGCGCGCCTTTTGCACGCGGGCTTGCGGAAGATAACAGCGGCAAAATACCGTTTATTACTTTTGAAGCCGGCATTGTTGAAAAAATGCGCGAGATGGACGGCCCTTCGCCGGTAATGGTAAGCGGCAGCGTGGATATTAACAAATTTTCCGGCGAAATGGCTTTGCAGCTGGTTATAAAAAAATTAAGCGATATCGTTCCGGAGGATGATATCAGCAACCTGCTGCCGGAAGGCGATTTTGACCATGAAGCCTATAAAGATAAATTTGACCGCCTTATAAAAAGCGTTTTAACACCGGGGCTGCGCCTTGTTTTGGATAATGTTTTTGAAGGCGCGGTTTACGAACAGTTTTTGCGCAATCCGGCGGGAATGAGGCTGCACCACGCTTATATCGGCGGGCTGCTGCAGCATTCTGTTGATGTGGCGGTGCTGGCAATTGCCATGGCGGAATCCATCGGCGGCGTGGATAAAGATTTAATCGTTGCCGGGGCGCTTTTGCACGATGTCGGCAAACTGCGTGAAATTTCTGCCTCCATGGGCTTTCCGTATACAACGGAAGGCAGGCTTTTGGGGCATATCAGCATGAGCGCGGCAATAGTACAGGAAGCGGCTGCCAAAGCGCGGGTTACCGGCCCTAAATTGCAGCAGCTGCTGCATATTATATTGTCGCACCACGGCGAACCGGAAAAAGGCTCGCCTATTACCTGTGCAACCAAAGAGGCCTTTATAGTGCATTATGCGGATGAACTGGACGCAGTTATGAACCAGTTTAAAAAGACGGATAATAAAAATCCGTGGGAATACAATAAAATGCTGCAGCGTTTTTTAATGAGTAATGTGTGAGCAAATAAGGTGATATTGTGCTTTACCTGTTTTTGATTATAATTGTTTTGGGATTGCTGGCAGCTATGCTGACAGCCTTTGCTAAACTTATAAGGGATTTGGGAGAACTTGCTGCTTTGCTGCGCGCTTCGGGCAGCGGCACGGAAAATAATGCCGCGCAGGATAAAAACAGCCCCGCAGACAACAGTGGCGGAGTTGTGAATGGCCACCCGTACACTCAGGACGATATTATTTACAAGAACGGGCGTTATTACGAAAACGAAAACAGCGAAGACTGGGAAGAATTTGAGTACGAAATAAGCGAAGACGAAAGATTTAAATAATATTTAAAAGTTTATAAAACAGGTTTTTCCGGCGTTGATGTACGCGTGTGGAAAACCTGTTTTTATTTTTAATATATGTTATTAATGATGTTACACAATAATAAAAAACATGAAATTAAAATGAAAAAGTTGCAAAGTTATCTTAAAGTTGCTATAATAACGGCGCTGAAGTTAATTTTATATAAATTAAAAATCTTAATGGTTATTATATAAAATTACAGCAAAATATTTTATTCATTGGAGGAATCAAGGTGAGAAAGTTTTTAATGTTGTTAATGATGCTGGGTTTAATTTGTTTGAACGCAGCTGCTTTGGCAGGTGCGCCTGCTGCGGAAAATAACGCGGCAAATGCTGTGCAGCGTCCGTTCAGCGAACGGCTGAATAAAGCTGCTGCTGAAGAAAACGGCGCAAAGGCGGCGGTGCTGTATGTTAATAATGCCAACACAACTTATGACGCGGATATAGACAGGGCAGTTCTGGAAAACGTGCAGACAGCACTAAAAACTTCTGCCTGTGAGTATATAGACGGAACTGAGTTTTTAGGGCAGCTTAACGAAAACGGCATTGCCGATATTACTCAGGCCGAAAGAGCTGATATTGCAGACGTGTTTAAAGGCAGCGGCGTTGACTACGTTGTGCTGGTGCAGGTGGAACCTTTCGTCCGCAAGGAAAAAGTAACCGTGTTTACGCTTGGCAAAGAGATGACGGCAGTTGTGCCTTTTAAAATTTTTGATGTAAAAAGCGGCAAATACGTTTATAACGGCAAATTTACGGAGCTTGCCAAAGACAGTTCCGTTATCGGCGATGTCGGCAACAAATCTGTCGCGTTAAAAGCGCTTGATTCGGTTAATGCCAAAATCAGCGGAGTAATTGCTTCGCGCCTGGCGCAGGCTAAAAATTAAATGCCTGCGGCCCACATTTTAACCCTTGACTAATTACAGGCTTTGTGCTAAAGTACTGACAGTATGAGTGTGAAAAGCAATCGCTGACGGCTTTGCCGTAAGAGGAAAGTCCGGGCTCCACAGGGCAGAATGCCGGATAACGTCCGGCGAGGGTGACCTCAGGGATAGTGCCACAGAAATGTGTACCGCCTGCTTCGGCAGGTAAGGGTGGAACGGTGCGGTAAGAGCGCACCAGCGGACGGGTAACCGGCCGGCTAGGTAAACCCCATTCGGAGCAAGACCAAATAGGGAAGGGATGAAGCGGCCCGCTGATCCTTCCGGGTTGTGTCGCTTGAGCCTGCAAGTAATTGCCGGCCTAGATAAATGATTGCTGCCGCTTTGCGGAACAGAACCCGGCTTATTGAGCACTCGTATTAAGAAATAAAAAGGCTGGCAGAAATGCCGGCCTTATTTTTTGCAATTTTTCAGCAGAAATTCAAAATAAGATGTTATAATATATAAGAAATTAAAATTAATGTAAAAAACTATTGGCTAAAGGTTGGGTCTTGACAGTGAAACGGATTTCATTTGTTGTTCCTGTATATAATGAAGAAGAAAATTTACATGAGTTTCATAAAAGACTGGGCAAAGTTATGGAAGCCATGCCCTATGATTACGATTTAATTTTTGTCGATGATGGCTCAAGCGACAGCAGCCATTTAATATTAGCCGAACTGGCTGAAAAAGACGAACATGTGCAGGTGTATTTCCTTTCGCGCAATTACGGGCACCAGCTTGCGCTGACCTGCGGGCTTGATAATGCCTGCGGCGACGCTGTTATTACCATGGACGGTGATTTGCAGCATCCGCCCGAACTTGTGCCGGAACTTTTAAAGCTGTGGGAGGACGGTTTTCAGATTGTGCAGACTGTGCGCACGGCAACGGAAGACGCCTCTTTTTTTAAAAACATTACGTCAAAGGTTTATTATAAAATTATTAATTCCATGTCCAAAGTGGAAATTACACCCGGCGGCAGCGATTTCCGCCTGATGGACAAAGTTGCGGTGGAGGCGTTCAGGCGTTACCGAGAACGTGCCCGTTTTATCCGCGGCCTGGTTAACACGCTGGGCTTTAAAGTGGCAACTTTTGAATTTAGTGCTCCGCCGCGTTTTGCGGGCCATTCCAAATATAATCTGCGCAAAATGCTGCATTTTGCTCTGGACGGCATTACTTCATTTTCAAATCTGCCGCTGCGCTGGGCGTTTTATATCGGTATTGTGTTCGGTTTAATGAGTTTTCTGGTAATTTTACACGTTCTTTATGTAAAATATGTTGCAGATGACGCAGTGCCCGGCTGGGCAACAATGACGGCCAGCGTACTCTTTCTTGGCGGCATTCAGCTTGTAGGCATCGGCATTTTGGGTGAGTATATAGGCCGCATTTTTGAGGAAGTAAAGCAAAGACCACTGTATATAGTAGGCAGACACCTTGGCAAACGGTAGTTCTGGTTTACAAAAGCGGCATTTTGTGCTATAATTTAGTTGTTTATAAAAGCACAAGGAAGTGATGCGGGTGATAAAAAAAGGGTTCCTTTGTTTGGCATTGACATGTGTATTCTGTTTAGCAAACATGGCAACCGCATTAGCCTCGTTTGAATACGGGGATAATGGTCCGGAAGTCCTGGCTATTCAAAAACGCTTGGTTGAATTGAAGTATGAAATCAAATTGCTTGACGGTGATTTCGGTTCTGAAACGGAAGCCGCTGTCAAACGCTTCCAGGCGGATCAACAGTTAGAAGTTGACGGAATAATCGGTGAAGCTACCTATACGGCTTTGATGCAGAAACCTATGCCTCCTAACCGTTCCGGCAGGAGCGCTACTGTAAGAAACGTTATTCGTGCTGCCTATGGTGTAATCGGTACACCTTATGTTTTTGGCGGAACGAGTGTATATGGCTTCGACTGCTCCGGTTTTACCCAGTATGCTTTCGCGCGTGCAGGCATCAGCCTTCCGCGTACTGCTGATGTGCAGATGTACAGCGGACGCCAGATTAGTGCCAGCCAGCTGCGCCCGGGCGATTTAATTTTCTTCAGCACTTATGAGCCCGGCCCGTCGCACTGCGGTATTTATCTTGGCAACGGACAATTCATCCATGCTGGTTCCAGTACCGGCGTAACGGTATCTTCCGCATTTACCGGCTATTGGGGCGCACGTTATTACGGCGCATGCCGCGTTATTTAAAAACATTAATAAACTATCAATAAAGCAGTGCTTTGTTGGTAGTTTATTTTTTTATAAGCGTTATTATATCTCTGTTTTGTAATATTTTTGTGAAAGCATATTGCAAAAATACCCAAACAGCGCGATTTATTGTATAATAATGCTAATAACAGTTAATGGCGGTGGTAAAGATGGATAAACAAAAAGTTTTGATTGCTGATGACGAAGCGCCGATTAGGGAAATATTAAAAATTTACTGCGAAAAAGAAGGCTTTGATGTAATAGAAGCTGCCGATGGTGCAGAAGCTATTTTAAAGGTTCAGTCGGAAAAACCGGATATTATCATTCTTGATATTATGATGCCTGTGCTGGACGGACTGGAAGTTTGCAAACAGGTACGCAAAATGAGCGATATTCCTATTATTATGCTGACTGCTAAAGATGATGATGATGACCGTATTTTAGGCCTTGAAATAGGTGCGGATGATTATATTACCAAACCGTTTAATAACCGCGAAGTTATTGCAAGGGTCAAGGCCGTTTTACGCAGAAGCTCTGCCGTAAAGAAAGATGAAGCAGGCGGGCGTTCGCACATTGAATACCGCGGGCTCAGCATTGACATGGAAAAATACCAGGTTATTGCTTTCGGCAAAAAAATGACCTTTACCGCGAAAGAAATGGAACTCTTGTGGTGCCTGGCATCCAATCCCGGCAAGGCTTTTTCGCGCAACCAGCTTCTGGAAACAATTTGGGGCTATTCCTATTACGGCGATACACGTACGGTTGATACGCATATTAAGCGTATCAGGCAAAAACTTAATATTCCTTCCGATTCCGATTGGGATATTACAACCATTTGGGGCGTAGGTTACAAATTTGAGGTTAAAGATAAAAAATGAATAAATCTCTGAGTACAAGGCTGATGTACAGCTTTATGGCTCTGATAATGGTTATAGTAGTCGGCGTTACGGCAGGTATTTCCTATCTTATCGCCGATTATTTTTTTAAAACCAACGAGCAGGAGCTGGCAGAAAAAGGCAACGAAATGGCCGCTACGGTAGAATATTTTATGGGATTTTCCAACAGCATGGAAATGCTGAACCGTTATGTATTTGCCGTAGACAGGCTTGTTGGCGCCAGAATATGGCTGTTTGACGATAAGTTTGAACTTCTGGCCGCGTCCAACATCAATACAGATTATAAACAGGACGGCACACGATCCGGCATTAAGGATTTGACCATGCTGGAAGGCTCTGTTGCCGAAATTGCCAGGGAAATAAAAAGCGGCAAGCTGGATACCAAAGTAATAACCATTTTAAAGGATGTATACAGCGGTAAATCCGTTCAGTCGCAGATTTATCATCCGTATTACAAAGAACAGGTAATGCTGGTAGGCGTTCCTTACGGCAAACCAGGGCAGGCACGCGGTGCAATTTTGCTGGCGCAGCCTTTAAGCGGGTTCGACAGCTTTTTGCGTGACATTTACATATACACTTCTATCGTTGCTATTTTGGCACTTATTTTAAGTATGTTCATGGTGCGCAGCCTGGCCAGAACCATCATCAAGCCGCTGGTTTCCATGAAAGACAGCGCCATGGCCATTGCTGCCGGTGACTATACACGCAAGGTTAACGTGCACGGGCAGGATGAAGTGGCACAGCTCGGCAAAACGCTTAATGCCCTCGGCAACGATTTAAGTGCGTTTGTTGCCAAAACGGAACGCGCCGAAAAAATCCGCCGCGACTTCGTTGCCAATGTATCGCACGAGCTGCGCACACCGTTGACGATTATCCGCGGCTATAACGAGGCGATAAGCGACGGCACTGTTACCGACAAGGATATGATTCAGCGTTACCGCCTTTTGATTAATGAAGAAACAATGCGTCTGGAGCGCATGATAAGGGAACTTCTTGATATCAGCCGCATGCAGGCTGCCGATGAACTTGCGCCAGCCAAAATGCAGCCGCTGCCTTTGGGTGCTATTGTGCGCAATGTAGCGGAAAAACTCATGGTGAACGCCGTTGAAAGAAACGTTAAGCTGCTGGTGCATGTTGATGAAAAAATACAAATTATGGGTCAGGGCGACCAGATGGTGCAGCTTGTGCTGATTATCGGCGACAACGCATTAAAATATACGCCGGAAAACGGCACGGTTACGTTTGTAACAGAAATGCAGCAGGATGGCAGCGTAAAAATGACCATTTCCGACCAGGGTCCGGGCATACCGGAAGAAGATTTGCCCTTTATCTGGGAACGCTTTTACAAAGTTGATAAATCACATTCTCGTAACGTGCCCGGTACAGGGCTTGGCCTTGCCATTGCCAGGGAAATTATCCGTATGCACGGCGCCAAAGTGCAGGTATTCAGCAAACTTGGCGAAGGCACGCGTTTTGAAATTACATTCCCTAAAGATAAAGTTATTTCGGAATGATTGGAGGGGTAAACTTGAAACTTGCATTATTGCAGATGGAAGTTCTGGAAAAAAATAAAGCAGGCAATGTGGAAAAAGCCTGCCATTTGTTAAAGCAGGCCGCGCCGCAGGCTGATATTGCCGTGCTGCCGGAAATATGGACAACGGGTTATTCGCTGGGGCATTTAAGCAAAGAAGCTGAATATCTTAACGGGCCGGTAATTGAAGAAATCAGGAGCATTGCCGCCGCAAACAGCTGCGCCGTTGTAGCAGGTTCAATTCCTCTGCGCAAGGGCGACGGCAATGTTTATAACACTACCGTTGTTATAGATAAAAAAGGAGAAATTGTTTTCTGTTACAGCAAACTGCATTTGTTCAGCATGTTTAATGAACAGCGTTTCTTTAAGCCGGGCAGCGATTTTAGCGCGTATGAACTGGAGAGCGTAACCTGCGCTTCAACAATTTGCTATGATTTGCGCTTCCCGGAATTATACCGCCACATGGCCATGCAGGGCGCAAAAATAATTTTTGTTCCGGCAGAATGGCCGAAAATACGCGGCGCTATCTGGGATTTGTTCCTGCGTGCACGCGCACTGGAGAACCATACCTTTATTGTCGGCGTAAATTGCGCCGGTAAATTTCATGACCAGAAATTTTACGGACATTCTTCGGTAATAGACCCGTTCGGCAAAGTGCTTGCCGTTGGCGGCGAAGAAGAAGAAATTATTTACTGCGACATTGACCTGGCGCAGGTAGATAAAGCCAATGAATATATGAATGTGTTAAAAGATGTTAGGCCGGAGCTGATACAATGAAGTACAGAATTTTGAGCATGCTGCTGTGCCTGTGCTTTTTTGCGGCCGGGCATGGCTGGGCAGCGCCTGCTTTTGAACCTAAAGACTGCCCGAAAGATTTAAAATATATTTTGGGAATGTATTACGGCAACGGCGAAATGTTTTTGCTGCGCGAAAATAACGGAGAAGTTGAGCTGGTTTACCGTTTCGGACAGAATGATTACACTTTTGCCGGCAGTAATGTTTATCCGCTTTATAAGGAACATTTCGATTCGTATACCATAAACGAAAGCGGGCCGCTAAATCATTTGGATGCCGCAGTACGTATTGAACGCAGCCGTGAAGGCTACGGCGTAAGCTGCAGTGTTGGCGGCAACCGTTACAGCCGCCGCTTTTTTGCCGGTGAAAACGGCAGGCCGTTCCGCTTTGCACCTGCAAGTGACTGGCAGGCATTAAAAACTGCGGCAGACGCTGCCGTAATGCCGGCACAGCTTGGCGCCGGGCAGCAGGCACAGCTTGTTGATTTGGCACAGGCAGTACCGGGGCTTAAATTTGATTTGCGTTATGCGCAGGCAGATAACTGCTTCGGCCAGGCGCTTACCGATGACCAGCGTGCATTTTTGGATGCAGACGCTGCACAGGCACTGGCGCAGGCACAGCAATATTTAAAACCCTATGGCTACGGTATTCTTGTATGGGAGGCTTACCGCCCGTGGTCTGTTTCCAAACTTGCCTATGACGCCCTGCCGGCAGATAAAAAATCCATGCTGCCCGCGCCGGAGGCTGGTTTCAGCCATAATACCGGGCGCAGCATTGATGCAAGCCTGTATTTGCTTGCAAACGGCGAAAATGCAGCTATGATCAGCGGATTTGATGAACCCTCCGTGCGTCAGTACGCATCTTTTGCGGGCGGTACAACGCTTGAACGCTACCGCCGTGATTTGCTGCGCAGCGCCATGCAGATGGCAGGCTTTACGGCAAGCGAAACAGAGTGGTGGCACTTTGATTATGGCGATATTAAAGGATTTGCACATTTGAATGTAAAACCGCAGTAACAGGCATTTACAGTATCTGTAAATGTGTTATAATATTTACGAAAAAACATAATTAATTATGAGGTGACATATAATGAACGTTTATGATTGCGCAAATGAACTGGCTAAAGCACTGAAAGAAAGCCATGAATTTAAAAAATTACAGGAAGCAAGAGTTGTCCTTAAAAAAGATGCTCAGGCTGAAGAGCTTGCCAATGATTTTATTAAATTAAGCTCTGAAATTGAACTTGCTAAATATCAGAAACAGGAAGTAGATAAAGAAAAAGAAGAAAAGCTGCAGAAACTTTCTTCTTTGCTGAGCCTGAACCCGACAGCCATGGAATATCTGCATGCTTTTATGCGCTTCCAGATGATGATGGCCGATATTACCAAAACGATTAATGACGTTGTAAAGGAAGCTGTCGGTGAATAATTCCGTTAATCTGTTAGCAGAAGTTTTAAAAGAAAAAATGCCCGGCAGGGTTTATTGCAGTGAACCAATGAGCAGGCATACTTCGTTTAAAATCGGCGGCCCGGCAGATGTGCTTGTACAGCCGGAAAATTCGGAGGGGCTTGCTTTTGCTCTTGCCGCTGCCAAAGATTACGAAGTGCCGGTAACAATTCTCGGTAACGGCTCCAACGTGCTTGTGCGCGACAAAGGTATCCGCGGGCTGGTTATTCAGCTTGGCAATGCACTTAAAAGTTTCCGCCGAGAAGGCAACAGGCTGTTCTTCGGTTCCGGTTATTCGCTGGCTTTGGCGTCACGCAAAGCGTGGGAATGCGGTTTAAGCGGCATGGAATTTGCCGTGGGCATTCCGGGAAGCATTGGCGGCGCTGTTTATATGAATGCCGGTGCGTATAACGGTGAAATGAAAGGCGTAGTTGAAAGCGTAGCCGTTATGGATATGAACGGCAGGGAGTTTGTGCTTAACGCTGCGGATTTGCAGTTTGGCTACCGCAAAACAAGTTTGCAGGAAAGCGGCTATATTATTACCGAAGTTTGCCTTAATATGCAGCCCGGCGACAAAGACGCCATTAAAGCCATGATGGACGATTTCAGCAGCAGGCGTATCAGCAAGCAGCCGCTGGAAATGCCAAGTGCCGGCAGTATGTTTAAGCGCCCGCCGGGATATTTTGCCGGAACGCTTATTGAAGAAGCCGGATTGAAAGGCTATAAGGTTGGCGGCGCGCAGGTTTCGCCCAAGCATGCAGGTTTTGTTGTAAACTGCGGCAACGCCACGGCGGCAGATGTTTTGCAGCTGATAGCGGACGTGCGCAGAGTAATTATGGAAAAAGCCGGTGTGGAACTTCATCCGGAAGTGCTGGTTATCGGCGAAGAATAAAAAATTTTTCAAAGAGCGGCTGCAAAGCCGTTCTTTTTTATACAGGGCAGTGTTATTGTAGTTGCCCGCTTGTATATGTTATAATAAGCTATCACAGAAAGAGGTATTTTATAAAGAATGGATAATGTTTACGATTTAGTGGAAGATTTTTACGGGCATGACCCGGGCTGGAATTTTCTGCTCCGTCGGGAATACGCCGAGGGCTTTCTGCGTATAGAAGCATGGCATGGAAAAACGCCGGAAGAATTGTATGATATATGGGACCAGCTGACAATGCTGTGCCTTTACCTTGGTAATACGGAACTTATGCTTGGCGATATGAGCGCGGATGATTTTGTGGACTGCATTGCCTGGTGTGGCCGCAACGTCTCCGAATTTGACGCCGATTATGAGCATACAAAATATTTTCTGGATACCTGCGTGAGGCTGTACGCCTATTTGCAGAAGAAAAATGTAATTTCTGACGCCGGTGCTCCGCTTGAAGCGGAAGAAAAACTGCTGGCAGGCGGAAAAATGAATATTGTGAATCCGGACGGAAGTTTTACTGATGAAAATAAAGACCGCCGCCTGTTTACGGTGCCGGATGCTTCCAATAAAATATTTTTAAACGTAAATGAACGGATGCAGGAAATTTATGCGGCAATGCATGAATTTTTTACTGAAAGCAGGTTCAGTGTTGATTTGGAACGCGCTTCCGTGCTGTATCATGGAATTTTTGGCAATGCCATTAACGAGTCGGCAAAAAGCAGGCAGGAAGCCTTTAATTCATTTTGGGATTATTTTTTGCTTGATTACCGTTTGATGCTGCGTGACATGCACCCGCTGGAATATTTTTATGAAACTGTATGCAGCAGTGACAGCCGTTACTACGATGCAGGATTTGCCAAGCGCAACAGCGATATTTTAAAGGAAATTATTTCCGCACGCCTGGTGCTGTTTACCGTGGAAGGTTTTGGCGAAGAAGGCATGTATTTATGCCGCGATTTTCTTACAAACGAAACTTATCAGCTTAATTTGCCGTTAACCGAAGATATTGATACAACTGATATGCTGTTTATCGGGCATTTGTTTTACAACGATAATATGCTTACCGAAAATATGCGCGGCTACAAGATAGACAACATAAACGCTTTATGCCTGCGCGATACTTTAAAACGCGCTTATAAATGGGTAAGCGTACAGCAGAAGAAACCGGACTGGCAGTGGTTCAGCGAGTATTATCCCATGGTGCTGCGCAATATGCTGTTTTTATATGCGGCAGGCATTGCGCATAAAAACTTTAACAACTATACGGAACATACCGCATTTGCGGCAGCGCCTTACAGCGATGAAACGCTGGTTGCCGGTATTTTAAAAAATATTATGCTGAAAAATTACTTTGCACTTGCAGATGTACGGCTGGCAACGCAGATGTGGTGCGATTTACAGGCTGCGGGTGCAGATTTGGCTGCTTACAGCGAAACGGTATGGGCAGCAGGCATAATTTATACATTTGTAAAACTTAACGGTGCCTATACTTTCTTTGATGAACGCATTGCCGGTTTTTGCGGAACGGAAGTGGCTGCCATGCAAAAGGCTTCCGGAACGATATGCGAAGTGCTGCAAATAGAGAAGCATGACCCGCGTTACAGCAACGAAGAAGGCATTTTGGCAATGCTCATGAGTGCTTACATGTAAAGGAGAACTTTATGAAATGTAATTTTTGCGGCAGGGAAGTGCCTAAAGGCACAGAAGAATGCCCATATTGCCATTACAGATTCGAGCAGGAAGCAACGATACTCAATCCGCGCGAGCGTGATGAGTTTGAAGGCGTAACCATTGACGAAAGCGGTTATGAAGAAAAAGCTGCCGGAAATAATGGCACAAGAAGCCCCGAATACAGGCAGACTTATGAATACCACAGCGAAGAATACAGCGGTGCGCGCAGCGGCAGAGGCCCTAAAATTTACGTTAAAAACCTTGGCTGCGGCGGTGGGCTGCTTACCGCTTTGCTGGTTATCTGCGTACTGATTGGTTTGTTTATTTTCTTTATGCCGCTGTTTGTTATAATAGCAGGCATTGGCCTGATTTATTATTTCATCAGCAGCTTTTTAGGATGATAACAAAAAAACTGCGCTTCAATCCGTATAAAACGGAAAGAAGTGCAGTTTTTATTTTGCGCGTAAGTTTTACAAAATTTCGTCGCGGACAAGCTGGTTAATCATTTTTTGTTTGCCAAGAACCCATAATAAATCGCCTTTTTCGAACACAAGCGAAATATTGGGGTTTACTATGGTGTAACTGCCGCGTTCAAGCCCTATTACAAGGCAGTGCCATTTGTTGCGGATATCGGTAGATTTTATGGATTTGCCAAGCAGCGGTGAATGTTTGTCAACCGTAATGGCGCAGGGCATGAATGCAATATCATGGCGGCCTTCGGCTTCGTTAACAAGCATAAACTGGCGCATGCTTACGGGAGAATCGAGCATGGTAAGGCCAAGATTTTTATTTTTTGTGGCGGCATTTAAAAGTTTAAAATGCGCTTTAGTGCCGATGATTAAAAGCTTTGTTCCGGCGGTGATTGTAAAGCTGCCGCCCGGCATATCGTGAATCTGCCTGCCGGTATCGGCCTGCAAAACATTACAGCCGTAAGATTCGCGCAGGGCGAGGTTCAGCAGGGTCTGCCCGGCAGTAACGGAACCTTCTTCCACTTTGTAGTGGGCTAACTGCAAATCTTCGTCAAACCAGCCGTAAGGTGTATGTTCGCCCGATTCTTTTAAAGCCTGGCGGTGTTTTAACATATGGCGCTCGTTAAGGTTAACCAAAAAGCGCGATTCCATACGCAGGTATTCGCCCATCAGCCAGTCGGAAGAAGAAATAAAGTAAGCCGTAATTAAAGTTGCGGCGGCGGCAAAAAATTCAGACAGGTTTAAAATCCAGGCGAATACAAAGAAGATAAAGCCTGCGGCGGCAATAATTTTTAATAGGATGAGCACCATAAGCGGAATATGGTTGCTGCGTTTTTCAAACCACAGTACGGAAAAAAGTTCCGAACGCCTGGTGCGGTTAACAAGGATAGCACGCAAAAACGGTGCCGCTATAATAAAGGTAAGCACGGCGGTAATAATATCTGCGTAAGGCAGTTTTAAACTATCGCGCAGGTAACCGCTTAAATAATATTCCGCAAACAGCGCTATCGCCGTCAGCAGTGTTGTAAAAATCAGCATGCGCGTAAAATATTCCCGCAAAAAATTGCTCCAGTCCGTTGTGGCTCTGGTGCTGATATTTTTTTCGGTATAACGGTCAAGCCAGTCGTTAACACGCTGCGGCAGCAGGCGGCGGATAATTTTGTAAGCCGGGTCGGCAGCCATAATGCAGAACGGCGTGGTAAAAGTCGTCATAACGGATACGGCAACGATGATAGGATAAATAAAATCGCTGATAACGCCGAGGCTCATGCCCAAAGAAGCAATAATGAAGGAAAATTCACCAATCTGCGCCAGGCTGAAACCGCATAAAATTGAAGTTTGCAGGTTTTGCCCGGAAAGCAGCACGCCGCCGGCGGAAAAAATAAGTTTGCCGGCAATGGTAACGATAATAAGTACGATAATGGGCAGCCAGTATTCCACAAGCAGTGCCGGGTCTACCAGCATGCCGACAGAAACGAAGAACACTGCGCCGAAAATATCTTTTACCGGGGTGAAAAGGTGCTCGATTTTTTCGGAATTCGGCGTTTCTGCAATAAGTGAACCCATGATAAAAGCGCCGAGCGCTGCGGAAAAACCGAGATGCGTTGCCAGAACAACCATGCCGAGGCAAAGGCCGATGGATGTAACAAGCATCGTTTCGTTGTTCATCAGTTTCAGCGAGCGTTTATAAAAGGTAGGCACAAGGTATATGCCAAGCACAAACCACAATACCAGAAAGAACAGCAGGCGCATAACGCTGGCTAAAAGCTCTGTGCCGGAAATGCCTGCGGAGGCAGCAAGTGTGGAAAGCAGAACCATCATGATAATACCGGCAATGTCTTCTACAATTAATATGCCAAAAACCATTTCGGTAAAGCGTTTGCCCTTCATTTTTAAATCTTCAAAGGCTTTTATAATAATGGTTGTGGATGACATGGAAAGCATGCCGCCCAAAAACAGGCTGTTCATGTGGCTCCAGCCCATAAGCGTGCCCGCGCCGTAGCCAAGTGAAAGCAGGCCGGCAATTTCCACTATGGTTGCAATAAAGGCGGTATTGCCAACTTGTTTCAGCTTGTTGAAACTGAATTCCAGCCCAAGCGAAAACATTAAAAAGATAATGCCTATTTCAGACCATGTATGGATGTTGTTAAAATCCGTAACCGTCGGGAAAAAGGAAAAATGCGGGCCGGTAATAAAACCGGCAACGATGTATCCGAGTACAAGCGGTTGATTGAGCTTTTTAAAAAGAATGGTAGTAATACCTGCTACCAGCAAAATCATAGCGAGGTCGGAAACGATTGGTGGTAAATGCGCCATCTAAGGTTCCTCCTTACTTTTGTAAAATAAGATAAGCGACAAATAAAAAGAAATGTTGTATAATAAAATAGGTTTAATGTTTATAAGCGGCAGCAAAAAACGCCGCTATATTATTATACAATGACACAGTGCTTTTTAACAAGGCATACTGTTTGCAAAATATTTGAAAATACGGAGGCAAAGCATGAATACAGATTTGATTTTGATTAACGGCGATATAGTTGACCGTAAAGAAGGGCTTATTGAATACTGCGACCGCGGGCATCAGTTTGGCGACGGTGTTTTTGAAATTGTGCCGGTTTATAACGGCAAGGTTTTTGGTATGATTCCGCATATGGAAAACCTTTTTACTTCCGTAACGCGTTTAAAAATACCTGCCGTTTATATGGTGGAAGAACTGGTTGAGTTTCATGAAGCGTTAATAAAGGCCACCGGTATGGAAAACGGCGAAATTTATACGCAGGTTACACGCGGCAGTGCGCCGTTCGGGCTGGCTTTCCCGGAAATGAGCGTGCCGCAGCTTGTAATGCAGCCTGTTTTTACAGACCGCTCTCAGCTTGCGGAGGCTCAGCAGAAAGGTGTAAAGCTCATTACCGAAAAAGACCTGCGCTGGCAGCATTGCGACGTTAATACCTTAAACCGACTGCCGGAAGTAATGGCACGCCAGAAAGCCGCCATCAGCGGCGCATTTGACGCTTTGTTTGTGCGCGACGGAAAAATTACCGAAACCACCGAAAGCAGCTTTATGCTTGTAAAGGATGAAGTTTTGTGGACGGCTCCCGAAAACGAAAACATTCATAAAAATATTACGCGCAAAGTAATTAAAGAACGCCTGGCTCTGGATTTGGGCATGCCGGTTGTAGAGAAAAATTTTGACGTGGATTTTGCGTTAAAAGCAGAAGAAGCCTTTATCTGCGGGCCGCGCTGCGAAATTGTGCCCGTAGTTAAAATAGACCGCAAACTGCTGAACGGCGGCGAAGTTGGCAAAGTAGTGCCGCAGCTTTTAGAGGCTTATAAAAATTTTGTTGCCAAAGAATGCCCGGCAAGGTAATAAATTATGGATAAAACTTTAGTGCGCGGGGCAATGCTTATTGCGCTGACGGTTGTTTTGCAGTCGCTGCGCCTTTTTATACCGCTGCCGCCAATGGCAAGCATGTTTTTTATAGGTACGCTGGTTAATATGATGCTTGCCGTTACAGTGCGCCTTGCTGGTTTAAAACCGGCGCTGCTGGCAGTTGTGCTGCTTCCGTTTTTTGCATATTTGCAGGGGCAGCTGCCTATACCGCTTTTAATACCGGTAGTTATCGGCGGCAACGCCGTGTTTGTGCTTATCTGCCATTGGGCGTGGCACCGCGGGCTTATGCTGGCGCCGCTTGCCAAAACAATCTGCATGTTTACGTCAAGCCTTGTGCTTTTAAAAGTGCTGGCGCTGCCTGAAAAAATGGTATTTGCCATTGGCTTTATGATGGGCTGGCCGCAGATGGTAACAGGTATTTGCGGCATATTGCTGGCACGGTTAATTACAAAACGCACCGCAAACTTTTAGGGGGCATTGTTATGGATACAAGAGTGGTACTTTTGGGCATTATTGTAGAAAACACTGCCGCTGTTGAAGAACTGAATGCTATTTTGCATAATTACGGCAGTTATATTATCGGGCGCATGGGGCTGCCCTACCGCGAAAAAAATCTGCATATTATCAGCATAGTTCTTGATGCGCCGCAGAACATTATCAGCGCGCTTGCAGGAAAAATCGGCATGCTGCCGGGAGTTACGGCCAAAGCGCTTTATGCCGGAAAACAGGCTTAGTCCTTAATGCCTTAGGGCTTTTTTATAGGAGAAATACTGATAGGGAAGGTTCGTCCTGACCTTTAAGGAGGAAAATCAAATGTATGATGCAAAATCAATGAAGGCCGAAGAATTTATTGACCATAACGAGATTATGGCAACATTGGAATATGCCGCAGCCAATAAAAACAACGCTGCCCTTATTTCCGAGATTATTGAAAAAGCAAAACTGCGCAAAGGCTTAAGCCACCGCGAAGCAGCGGTACTGCTGGACTGCGAACTGGAGGATAAAAACGCGGAAATTTTTGCGCTGGCAGAACAGATAAAAAAAGATTTTTACGGCAACCGCATTGTTATGTTTGCACCGCTCTATCTTTCCAATTACTGCATTAACGGCTGTGTGTACTGCCCGTATCACAGCGTAAACAAACACATTGCCCGCAAAAAACTCACGCAGGATGAAATCCGTGCCGAAGTTATTGCCTTGCAGGATATGGGGCATAAACGCCTGGCACTGGAAGCCGGTGAAGACCCGGTTAATAACCCGATTGAATATATTCTTGAATCCATTAAAACAATTTACAGCATTAAACATAAAAACGGCGCAATCCGCAGGGTAAACGTTAACATTGCCGCAACTACGGTTGAAAACTACCGCAAATTAAAAGAAGCCGGTATCGGCACTTATATTCTTTTTCAGGAAACCTATCATAAAGAAAGTTATGAAAAACTTCATCCCTATGGGCCGAAAAGCAATTATGCCTACCATACCGAAGCAATGGACAGGGCAATGGAAGGCGGCATAGACGATGTTGGCCTCGGCGTATTGTTCGGACTTGAACTTTACCGTTACGAATTTGCAGGGCTTTTAATGCACGCAGAACATCTGGAAGCAGTTCACGGTGTTGGCCCGCATACTATCAGCGTTCCGCGCATCTGCCCGGCAGATGATATTGACCCGTCTGCTTTCGATAACAGCATCAGCGACGATATTTTTGAAAAACTTGTTGCCTGCATCCGCATCAGCGTTCCTTATACCGGCATGATTGTATCTACCCGCGAAAGCCAGCGCGCCCGCGAAAGAGTGCTGCACCTCGGCATTTCGCAAATCAGCGGCGGTTCCCGCACCAGCGTTGGCGGCTATGCCGAACCGGAAAAAGAAAATGATTCTGCCCAGTTTGATGTAAGCGATAACCGTACACTGGATGAAGTTGTTGGCTGGCTGATGGAACTTGGCTATATTCCGAGCTTCTGCACTGCCTGCTACCGCGCAGGGCGTACCGGCGACCGCTTTATGAGCCTCTGCAAAAGCGGGCAGATTCAAAACTGCTGCCATCCCAATGCATTGATGACTTTGAAAGAATATCTGGTTGATTATGCTTCTCCGCATGTAAAAGAACTGGGTGACGAACTTATTGCCAAGGAAATTCATAATATTCCCAACGAAAAAGTACGCGAGCTTGTAGCGCGCCATTTGAAGGATATTGAAGAAGGCGAACGCGACTTCAGAATTTAAAATTGACATTTATAATCATATCGAATAAAATTTATATGTGTATTTAATGTTTAAGCCGCTTTTTACAAGCGGCTCATTATTTTTGAAAGGCGTTGATATTTTGCTGGAAAATCTGTTCAAACTTAAAGAAAACGGTACCAATGCCAAAACGGAAATGATGGCCGGGATTACAACTTTTATGACTATGGCTTATATTCTGGCTGTAAACCCCGCTATTTTATCCGCATCCGGTATGGATTCCGGCGCCGTATTTACGGCAACTGCCATTGCTTCCTGCATCGGCACGCTGTTTATGGCGTTTTTTGCCAATTATCCGTTTGCGCTGGCGCCCGGCATGGGCCTGAACGCATTTTTTGCCTATACTGTCGTAGGGCAAATGGGGTATTCGTGGCAGGTTGCGCTGGCGGCCGTATTTGTTGAAGGCATTTTGTTTTTTATTCTGTCGCTTACAAAAGTGCGCGAAGCAATTTTTAACTGCATACCGTTTTCGCTTAAATATGGCGTTACCGGCGGTATAGGTTTGTTCATTGCTTTTATCGGCCTGCAAAACTCGCACCTTGTTGTGGATGGCGCAACGCTGGTAAGCATTTATCCGTTTAAAGCGTCGCTTGCAAGCGGAGAGTTTTATACAACCGGTATCGGCGCGCTGCTGGCGCTGATAGGCGTAATTTTAACGGCGGTTTTAATGATAAAAAATGTGCGCGGCGCAATTTTGCTGGGCATACTTATTACCTGGGGCCTTGGCATAATTGCGGAAGTAACAGGCATTTATATTCCCGACCCGGCCAAAGGCGCATTTTCGGTAATGCCGGATTTTTCCAACGGCTTATATATACCGAGCCTGATGCCGAGCTTTATGCAGATGGATTTCAGCTATATTTTTACCTTTAATTTTGTTACCATAATGCTGTCGTTTATGTTTGTAGATTTGTTTGACACACTGGGTACTTTAATCGGTGTTGCTTCCAAAGCCAATATGCTCGACAGACAGGGCCGCCTGCCCAGAATCAGAGGCGCGCTGCTGGCCGACTCTGTTGCAACATCGGCAGGTGCTGTGCTCGGTACTTCTACGGTAACAACTTTTGTCGAAAGTTCTTCCGGTGTTATGGCTGGCGGCCGCACAGGCCTTACTGCTGTTACCGTGGCAATACTCTTTTTGGCCTCTTTGCTGTTTGCACCGGTATTTTTGGCAATACCGGCATTTGCAACGGCACCGGCGCTTATTATTGTAGGCTTTTTAATGCTTGGCACAATTTTGAACATTGATTTTAACGATATGGGCGAAGCAGTGCCCGGTTTTATTGCCATTATAGCCATGCCGTTTATGTATTCAATTTCCGAAGGCATTGCGCTTGGCATAATTTCTTATGTGGTTATCAATGTTCTTTCCGGTGCGGCCGGTAAAAAGAATATCAGCGGTATTATGTATATACTGGCATTTTTGTTTGTTTTGAAATATATTTTCGTTTAAAACTTAAAATTGTTATGGCAGGGCCGGATAACATCCGGCTCTTTTTTATTGCCCAAATTGCGGGCAGGGCAGAACAAAACCTTGTCAGATTAGTTAAAAACGAGGTGCGTAATGTAAAATTTCGGTTAAGCAATGCTTAGAAAAATGCGTATTGAAACCTTTTATAAGTTTCTACCTTAGCGCGGCGGGGGTTCGGGGTATTGCTGCGCAGACGGTGAAAAAGCGAAAAATTCAGATTTATCTTTAAAAGTGGTCTTTACAGGGGGGGGCAAACGTGTTATAATGAGGCTGTATAAAAGACTGGGTAGTCAAAAAAAACCTTCTCCTCAGGAACGTTTTTCAGGTTTACTCAATACTTTATACAATAAGGCTTGCCGTTTCCTCAGGGGCAGGCCTTCACTGGGGTTTATAAACCGCAGCAGGAAGAAAAATGTAATTAAGCGTTTGCAACGGTAGAGGAAACCAGGAGACTCGCACTCAGGGCAGATGCCGAAAGCAGAAATTTCTTCCCAAGCGTTTTATAAAAATAAAATGTGTTTTTCTAAAGGGAGGAAAACAAAATGAAAAAATCTTTAGTACTTGCAATGGCTATGGCTCTCGGCGTAACTGCATCCGCATATGCAGCTAACCCGTTCAGCGACGTACCGGCTGGCCACTGGGCTTATG